>Ga0153940_1000322_pt1 | contig 26955 bp, 23 predicted proteins | sample TSNJ024MetaG_FD_104736 | JGI IMG/M metagenome (GOLD analysis project Ga0153940, IMG submission 104736) | Attine ant fungus gardens microbial communities from New Jersey, USA - TSNJ024 MetaG | ecosystem: Host-associated > Fungi > Mycelium > Unclassified | place: USA: New Jersey, Brendan T. Byrne...
CTCGAAATCGAAAAGTCCTGCCTGTCCCATAGAGAATCCCCTCAAATCTTCCGGCATCTAGGTATCAGAGATAGTTTAACATTTTTAGGCCGATAGGTCGCGTTTTGAGAAGATCCCTAAAGACGAGTGGATAACCGTTCTCTTAAGATCCACAGGTCTGGAGGCTGACCGTTTTTCAACCCGCGAAAAGTGGCTTCAACTCGCTCGTATGCTTCCGCTGATAGAGAATAACTTTAATTTGTGCGAGCTCGGTCCGCGCAACACAGGCAAGTCGCACCTATATAAAGAGATTTCGCCTAACAGTATTCTCGTGTCCGGCGGACAAACAACAGTTGCAAACCTGTTTTATAATATGTCAAATAAGACCGTAGGCCTTGTCGGGCTGTGGGATTGCGTTGCATTCGACGAGGTTGCCGGCATCACGTTCAAGGACAATGATGGCGTTCAAATAATGAAAGACTATATGAATTCCGGCTCATTTGCTCGCGGCAAGGAAGAAAAGGCAGCTTATGCATCGATGGTCTTTGTCGGAAACATCAACCAGAGCGTGGAAGCGTTGCTGAAAACCTCGCATTTATTCGACCCATTTCCCTATGCAATGGCTTATGACACGGCGTTTCTCGACCGTATGCACTGTTACATACCGGGTTGGGAAATTCCCAAATATCGCCCCGAATCGTTTACTAACGATTTTGGCTTTATCACGGACTACCTTGCCGAATTTATGCGAGAAATGCGGAAAGAGCCGTTTGGAGACGCATGTGATAAATACTTCCGCCTTGGGAGCAATTTGAACCAGCGAGACTTTATTGCGGTCCGTAAAATGGTTTCGGGATTTACCAAGCTACTCTATCCAAATGGCGAATTCACAAAAGAAGAGATCGAGGAAATACTTGTCTTCAGCCTTGAAATGCGCCGCCGCGTAAAAGAACAACTGAAAAAAATCGGTGGCATGGAGTTTTATGACGTGAATTTTTCCTACGTCGATAACGAATCGTTTGAGGAACGTTATGTTTCCGTGCCGGAGCAAGGCGGTGGGAAAATTATCCCGGAAGGACTTACAAATCCGGGCAACATTTATACCGTCTCGCAATGTAAGAGTGGAATGATAGGCGTATATCGGCTTGAAACACAGATGCTTCCCGGCAACGGCAAGTTTGAGAGGACGGGCTTGGGCTCTGACCGCGATGCAAAGGAAGCCACGAATACAGCTTTTAATTTTCTGAAAGTTAATGGGCCGCAGATAAGTTGTTCCATTAGCACGACAGCAAGGGACTATATAGTTAACTATCAAGATCTAAACGGCATCGGCATGACGAAAGTCCTTACGCTCCCGACTGTGATTGCACTTGCGTCTCGCGCGCTGAGCAAGCCGACGCTTTCGGGCCTTGTTGTCATCGGCGAGATAAGCATTAGCGGCACGATACTTAAAGTCGAGGAATTGGCGAGCGTCCTGCAAGTTTGCCTCGACAGCGGCGCGAAAAAAATCCTGATACCGATAACATCAGCCGCCCAAATCGGCACAGTCCCGGCAGACCTAATTGGCGCATTCAGCTTGATATTTTATAATACCCCGCAGGAAGCTGTGTTCAAGGCCTTAGGTGTGGAATAAGAGAGGCGTTATCATAGCTGACTATTAAAGAGGTTTTGAATGACAGCGCCGCTTAGCCGCCGCTTGCTTCGCTTCGGATTGCCTCCAGAAACGCGCTTCCGTACTTGAGGCACTTGACTTGCCCGACGCCCGGGATGCCGAGCAGCTCCGCTTCGGTAACCGGGCGTTCTTCACACATTGCCTTGAGCGTACTGTCCGGGAAGACGATAAACGGCGCGACGCCTTCCTTCAAGGCGAGCTTGGCGCGCAGCGTCCGCAATTTCTTGAAGAGCTCGGGATCGGCAAAGTCCCGCGCCCCGCGCCCGATGGCAGTCGCGCCTGACGGTTTGCTGACGCGCATCATAACCCGGCGGTCGCTTTTCAGAAAAGGGAACGTCTTTTGCGTGAAAGCGAGCGTCGGCGGTTCGCCCTCTTGCTCCCGCAGATATCCCAGCGCGGTGAGGTAGCTGATCATCTCGCGCACGCTCTCGCCGCTGTGGTCCTTCAACAAACCCCATGTGGAAATTTGGTCGAACCCGAGCGCAAGCACGCCGTCTTCGCGTTCGCCCCGCAGCGCTTTTGTGAGCGTGTCCGCGTCGAAGCGCCTGCCGTCGGTATGTTTGGCCATACGGAAGACGCAAGAGAGTATCATCTTCGCTTCCGTCGAGATGTCTTTACGCTCGCTCGCCTTTGTGCAGCCGCCGCACATGCCGCATTTTTTCCGCTCGGGAGTCTCGCCGAAATAGCTTAGTATAAGGTGTCTCAGGCATTTGGTTGAGCGGCAGTAGTCGATCATCGTGTTCAGCTTGCGCAAGTGCGTTTTCTTGGCTTCTTCGTCGTCGCCTTTTGATATCAGAAAGCGCGCCGTGTTTATATCCCTCGGCGCGTAGAGCAAAATGCAGTCCGCGGAACAACCGTCGCGCCCCGCCCGGCCAGCCTCCTGATAATAGTTCTCGAGGGAGGACGGCATGTTATAGTGAACAACGAAGCGCACGTTTGATTTGTCGATTCCCATTCCGAACGCGTTTGTCGCTACCATGACGCTCGCGCGGTCGTAGGTAAACGCGTCCTGATTCTCGTCGCGCTCGGCGTCTGAGAGCCCCGCGTGGTAGCGCACCGCCTGTACTCCGTTCTCGCGGAGCAGCGCGCAGACTTCCTCCACGGCGCGCCGAGTAGAGCAGTAGACTATTCCCGGCATCTCCGGCATGGCTTTTACATAATCGAGCAGAAATTCGTCTTTGTCGTCCGGCTGCGCGACTTGGAAGAAGAGATTTGCGCGGTTGTAACCCGTCGATATGGTGTATGGGGCTTCGAGGCGCAGCTGGCGGCCTATGTCGTCGCGGACCTCCCGCGTCGCTGTCGCCGTAAAAGCGGCGACGATGGGCCTTTTCGCCAGGCGTTCGATTTGCGGCGCGATGTTCAGGTACGCCGGGCGGAAGTCATGTCCCCACTGCGAGATGCAGTGCGCTTCGTCAACAACCACGAGCTTCACGTCCAACTCGACGAGGACGCGCTGAAAGTGTTCGTTGTCGAGGCGCTCGGGCGCGATGTAAAGCAGCGAGATCGCTCCCCGCCGAGCGGCGTCCAGCGTGGCGAGCACGTTTGCCCACAGCGTCTTGCTGTTCAGCGTTGCGGCGCGTACGCCGTTCTGCGACAGTGCCGCGACCTGATCTTTCATCAGCGAAATCAGCGGAGAGATGACGACAGTCAGTCCCTCCGTCATGATCGCCGGTATTTGATAACAAAGCGACTTTCCCGCGCCCGTCGGCATGATGCCGACCACATCGCGCCCGGAGAGGATATTTTCAATAATCTCCCGCTGTCCTTGCCTGAAGGAGGAGTAACCGAAGGTGTTTTTCAAGACGTTCAGCATATTTTCAGTCCCATTTCGCTCTCAGTTAACACGTACATCGGAGAGTATAGCATATGGGAAGGCTTCTTGACTTTCACACGCGAACTGCTATGCTGACCTGAGCAAGGGTTTTGTCGTGCGAGGTGAATGTTTAGAAATGAAGAACTGACGACCGTTTTTTTGTGCGGATACGGATCGCCCCGTGAGGGGTGTCTGTCTGTGTTGTTTCCGCCTGTTCGGTCGGTCGTTTTTTGTTTGTTCGCGCACTAAGCTGCTGTGGAAGCGCCTTCCGAACGGGGATTGTTCCCGTATGGGAGGTGTATTTTTATGTCGGCTAAATGTTTGCTGCGAGGGATGAACCTCGTCAAAATATACGGAGAGCGCATCGTCTTCGATATACGCTCTATTTCGCTCCACGAGGGGCAGCGAGTGGGGTTGATCGGTGAGAACGGCGCGGGGAAGAGCACGCTCATGTCTGTGCTTGCCGGAGCGGAAGAGCCCGACGAGGGGCAGGTCATCCGCGCGGGGCGAATCGCCGTGATTTGGCAGGACGGCTCCGCGCTGTTGCCCGATCGAAACGAATCCGTCCGCGCCGCGAAATTGGCGGGCACTTTTGAAACCGAGCGCGGCGAGCGCTCCGAGAAGCCCAGCGGCGGGGAGAGGACGCGGATGGCGATTGCCCGCGCGCTGGCTTCGGAGCCGGATATTATCTTCGCTGACGAACCAACCACAAACCTGGATCTGGACGGAATCGAAAAGCTGGAGCGCGAACTCTTGGCGTTTCGCGGCGCGATTGTGTTGGTTTCGCATGACCGCGGGCTGCTGGACGCGTTTTGCGGCGAGATATGGGAGCTGGAAGAAGGTGCGTTGCGCGTCTTTCCGGGGAATTTGTCGGCATGGATGGCACAAAAGACGCGAGAACGGGATTTCGCGCGATTCCAATACGACCAATACCGCGAAGAGAAAAAGCGCATGAAGGAGTCCGCCCAAAAGATGAGCGAACGCGCCGCCGGTATGCGCCGCACGCCAAAGGGCATGTCCGCGAGCGAGGCGCGCCTATGCGGGCCCAAGGGTGCCGCGATCACCGCGCAGGCCGGTGTACGCGCGAAAGCCAGGGCGTTGCGGCATCGCGCTGAGATGTTGGAGGAAAAAGAACGCCCGCGCGACCTCCCCGAGATTCGCATGGCGTTGGGCTGCGAATCGCCCGTCACATCACACGCCGCCGTCCGCGTGGATGGTTTGGGCGTCTCCTTTGGCGGGCGCGTGGTGCTTCGCGGCGCGTCGTTTGAATTGACCGCCGGGAAGCGAACGGTGATGCTGGGCGGAAACGGATCCGGCAAGACCACGATTCTCGAAGCCATCGCCGCGCGCGCGGAGGGCGTGAAAACCGCGCCCGACGCCCGCGTCGGAAGCTTTACCCAAAACGCCGAGTCGCTCGATCCGCGAAAAACGGCTCTTGAGAACGCGCGAAGCGTATCCAACCTCCCCGAGTCGGAAGTGCGCACTATTTTAGCGCGCCTCGGTATCAAGAAGAACGACGTTCACAAAAAAACAGCAGTCCTCTCCGGGGGCGAACGCGTCAAAGTCGCCTTCGCGCGCCTGTTCGCCTCAACTCTGAACGTTTTGCTTCTCGACGAACCGACAAACCACGTCGATATCTACACGGCGGAAGAGCTTCTGAACCTGCTTCTGCTCTGGCAAGGCACTCTGCTCATCGTCACCCACGACCGCCGTTTCGCGCAAAAACTGGCCCATCGTCTGCTGTTTGTAGAAGACGGCGAAGTACGAACGTTCGAAGGCACATGGGACGAGTACACCATGCGATTTTAATGCTGACCGCGCGGTCATGCTGATTGACAATCGGCTTGCGCTTCGGAGTTATTTGATTTACGCGTTGGAATGAAACAGCACTGTAACAGTCGTTCCTTGATTCTGTTTGCTTTGCAGCTCTATTTTTCCGTCGTGTACCATTACGATGTGCTTAACAATCGCCAAGCCAAGTCCCGTTCCGCCCGTCTTCTTGGAACGGGACTTTTCCGCGCGGTAGAACCGCTCAAAAACGCGGTTTTGCGCTTCTTTGGGAATGCCGATGCCGGTGTCTGTTACAGTGATTTTTATCAGGCTGTCCATATTGATAATATCAACGTTAACCGTTCCGCCCGGTTTGTTGTATTTTACAGCGTTGTCTATGAGGTTATAGAACATTTCATACATCAGGGAGCGGTTTGCTTTCATGCGTATGCCTTCGCCGGAAATTCGTATGGCGACTTGATTATCCGCGGCTTTTTGCGATAATGCCTCGGCGGTTTCGGCGGCGACGGCAGCGAGCTCAACATCCTTAAAAGATTCACGCCCGGTGCCCTCGTCCAGTCTGGAAATCATCAGAATATCCTCAATGAGTGCGATCAGCCGCCCGGCTTCATTCTTAATTTGTCCGTAAAACGCTTGCTTGTCATTTTCTTTTACCATGCCGTTTTGCAGCATTTCGGCGTTTCCATATATGGATGTAAGCGGCGTTTTAAGCTCATGGGAAACGTTGGCCGAGAACTCGCGCCGTAATTTTTCGGATTTCGCTTTTTCGGTTATGTCCAAAAACAGTATGATCGCGCCGCCGCCGCTGACGTGGCTGAAATACACCCGGTATGTTCTGCCGGCGCGCTCCATGCTCATTTCTCCGGCGCTGCCGTCAAGCGCGTTGCGCACATGCTCGGAAAAGCTCACGTCGCGCAAAAATTCTAAAATGTTTTTCCCGTCCATCGGGGAATCTTTTTCATATATCCGCAAAACGCTCTTATTGGCCGACAGGATGATGCCTTGCTTATTTGTCAGTATAATACCCTCGTTTATGTTGTCCATGATCGCGTTGATCGTGTCCGAGCGGTTTTGAAGGTCGGAGAGCTGACGTGCGATATGTTCGCGCTGCTGCGCTATTGTCCTGACAAACGGGGCAAGCTCATCATAGGGAGCGGTCAGATCCGACTCAAGATTGACCTTGTTTATGGGAGCGACAATCCTCTTCGTAAGGTTTTCCGCCAGTAAATAACCGGCGATGACAATGACCAGAACAACGCCTGCCACAATCGGTAATATTTCGATAAATACGCCGAATATACTGCTTGAGGTTTTCGCCACGCGCAGCACATAACCGTCCGTCAGCCCGGCCGCGTAATAAACCGTTTCTTTCTGCAGGGTATCGGAGAAACGCCTGCTATGCCCGAAGCCGGTTTCAAACGCGCTGCGGATTTCTTCCCTGTCAAGATGATTAAGCAGGTTGTCCGTTTGCGCCGTATTGTCAAACACCACCGCGCCGCCCGGAGCGACAATGGTAACGCGCATATCGGAGCTTTGGGTAGCCGCAAGAGCATTAATCGCCACCAGCGAGTCATTGCCCGCAAAGGTTTCCGCCATGTCGCTGAGGGTTTCCGTTACCATCGACGAAAATTGGCGGTAAAATACGAAGCAGAGCGCCGCCGATATAACTACAATGCCGGCTACGGTCAGCAGTATCATGTTAAGGAAAATACGCTTTTTCAAACGCTAACCCCCAATCTTGTAGCCGACATTCCGCACCGTTTTAATCATATCGCCGCCTTCTCCCAGCTTTTGCCGCAGGGATTTGACGTGCATATCCACCGTGCGGCTCTCGCCGCCGTAATCGAATCCCCATACCTGATCGAGCAGTCTATCGCGGCTCAAAACGATGCCCTCGTTCATCATCATATAGTAAAGCAGTTCAAACTCTTTGTAGGTAAGGCTTATTTCCCGGCCTTCGGCGAATACAACGCGCCTGTCGTTGTGTAATACGATATTGCCGATTCTGATTTCGTCCGGCTTCTCAGGGTTGTCCCCGCTCCTGCGAAGCACCGCTTTAACTCTTGATATGACCTCCATCACGGAAAAAGGCTTGGTAATGTAGTCGTCCGCGCCTAAATCAAGACCCTTGATACGGTCGAGCTCCGAACTTTTCGCCGTAAGCATGACAACGGGGACAGGCTTTTTCTTTCCCGAATCCCTGAGCTTTTTCAGAATCGAAATACCGTCCTCGCCGGGAAGCATGATGTCTAAAATCACAAGGGAAGGGGAGCCCTTGCGCAATCCGGCGTAAAACGCTTTGCTGTCCGCAAAACCCTCGGCCTCATATCCCGCTGACGACAACGCGTACAAAACCATGTCTCGGATACTGTCGTCGTCCTCCACAACAAATACCGTTTGCATATTTCCCCTCCCGTCTTACAGCACCTGCTTATCCTTGTGCTTTCCGGTGATTGAGAATATGACCCATTCCGCGATATTAACGGCATGGTCGCCGATGCGCTCGTAATATTTGGCTATTTGCAGCAGATCGAACGCCTGCTCTCCGTTGCCCACATCCTCATGGATAAGCCCGATCAAATCCTGCTTGATGGACACATATAAATCGTCCACCACATCGTCATAGTCGATAACCGATTGCGCCAGCTCCAAATCTTTGTTCACAAAAGCGTCGATGCTGTCTGTAACCATCTTGATTGTCGCCTCGGCCATTTGAGGTATGTGTTCAGGCTTTTTGATATACTCCTGCCCGTCAAGATACACGCAAAGCTCAGAAATATCGGCGGCCTGATCGCCTATGCGCTCCATGTCGGTTATCATTTTAAGAGCTGTGGAAATTTGACGCAAATCCCGCGCCACCGGCTGCTGATGCAGGAGGAGCTTCAGGCACAGGCTTTCGATTTCCTTTTCCTTTTCGTCTATTATGGTGTCGTCGGCCATGATTTTTTGGGCCGCGTCCGCGTCGCGTTCCTGCAGCGCCTTTGTTGCTTTCGCAATGGCGTATTCGATAAGCGCGCCCATTTCAATCAGATTATTATTAAGCTTGGTAAGTTGTTCATCAAAACGGCTGCGCATTATCCGAACCTCCCCGTGATATAGTCCTCCGTTCGCTTATTTTGCGGCATGGCAAACATGTCGTCGGTATCTCCGTATTCAATAACCTCGCCAAGAAGGAAAAACGCCGTTCTATCGCTTATTCTTGTGGCCTGCTGCATGTTATGCGTCACTATGATTATGCTATATTTATCCCGCAGAGTCAGCAATAATTCCTCAATCTTGCCCGTGGAGATTGGATCGAGGGCGCTGGTCGGCTCGTCCATCAATAATATCTCCGGCGAAACCGCCAAAGCCCTCGCGATGCAGAGCCTTTGCTGCTGCCCTCCCGAAAGCCCGAGCGCGGATTTTTTCAGCCTGTCCTTGACTTCGTCCCAAATTGCCGCGCCGCGCAGGGATTCCTCCACGATTTTATCCAGCTCATATTTTGATTTGATTCCATGCGTCCGCGGGCCAAACGCGATGTTGTCATATACGCTCATGGGAAATGGGTTCGGTTTTTGAAACACCATGCCCACGCGCTTGCGAAGCGCGTTTATATCTATATCCCCGTAAATATCCTCGCCAAACAGTTTTACTTCTCCGGTAATCACGCATCCCTCAATGATGTCGTTCATACGGTTGAGCGTCTTGAGCAGCGTAGATTTTCCGCAGCCTGACGGCCCGATCAACGCGGTGATTTTTCCGGCCTCTATTTCCATACTGATATTTTTAAGGGCTTGAAAGCTCCCGTAATGCAGGTTCAAATCTTTAATATCAAAACAAGTCATGCTTTGCCACCAATCCTTTTAGCGATACGCGCGGACACAGCGTTAATCAAAACGACTGTCACCAGCAGCACAGCCGCCGTGGCGCAGCCCTCGTCCATATGAAGCCCTTCGCGTGAGAGCGCGTACATATGCACCGAGAGCGTCCGCGCCGACTGCATCGGGCTGACCGGGATCTGCGCCACTGTTCCCGCCGTGTAGATGAGCGCCGCGGTTTCACCGACAATACGGCCGACTGCCAGAATTATGCCCGCCAAAATCCCCGGCATGGCGCCGGGCAGAACGATTCGGAAAACAGTGCGGAGCTTGCCCGCGCCCAGCCCGAACGCCCCTTCACGGTACGCGTCGGGAACGGCTTTAAGAGCTTCCTCCGCGGAGCGTATAATCAGCGGCAGAATCATTATGGACAGAGTGAAGGCTCCGGCCAGCATAGAAAAACCCCACCCCAGCGCCGTCACGAAGAACAATAGACCAAACAGCCCATATACGATGGACGGGATGCCGGAAAGTGTCTCGGTGGTAAGGCGCACGAGGCTGACGGCTTTGTTGCCGCGCCGGGCATACTCCGTAAGATAAATCGCCGCGAAGACGCCCGGCGGCGCGGCGATAATAAGCGCCATCAGCGTCATAATCACTGTGGAAACCAGCGCGGGCATGAGAGACACGTTTTCGCTGTTATAGCTGAGCGAGAAAAGCGAAGGTTTTAAATGTGGAATACCCTTTACAAGAATAAAGCCCACAAGAAACAATAACGTGCATAGCGTTATGCCCGCCGCTGCCCATGTAATCAAGGCCATAAAGCGTTCGGAGGCGTTTTTTCTTCCCATCATTCAGCCTTCCTTTTGAGAGCGGAGAAGCTCAGGTTGATTATCAGGATAAACACAAACAATACCACGCCCGTAGCGACAAGCGCCTCACGGTGCAGCTCGGCGGCGTATCCCATCTCCAGCACGATATTCGCCGTGAGCGTGCGGACGCCCCTGAAAAGCGACACGGGCATACGCGCCTGATTGCCTGCGACCATGATTACCGCCATTGTTTCGCCGATAGCCCGTCCCACTCCCAGTACAACGGCGGCAAGCACGCCCGATCTCGCGGCGGGGAGCAGTACGCAAAACACGCTCCTGTAATGTCCCGCGCCAAGCGCCAGCGCGCCCTCGTAATACTGTTCCGGCACGGCGCGCACGGCGCTTTCGGCGACGCCTATGATAGTAGGCAAAATCATAATACCGAGCAGTATGCAGGCGGACAATATGCTGTTGCCGGTAAGCGGTACGATTGCCGCCATGCCGAAAAAGCCGTATACGACGGACGGGATTCCGGCAAGCAGTTCTATGCCGGGCTTGAGCGCCTTATATAGTTTTTGGGGGCATACCCTCGCCAGAAAAACGGCCGTTAAAACTCCGACCAGCACGCCGATGAGCATCGCTCCCGCCGTAACATACAGGCTTCCGAGTATCATCGGGAAGATGCCGAAGACAGCGGGCGTGTCCGCGGGCGACCATTCTTTTCCAAGCAGGAAATTGAACAAGCCGATTTTCCGCATGGCCGGTATGCCGTTTACCAGCAGGAAGAGGCAGATAAGCCCCACTGCCAGTATGGAGGTGAGCGCAGATATTAAAAACACTGCGCTCATGGTTTTCTCTCTCATTCTGTTCATTGTTTACTCGCTGACGTCGCTCCATTTCAGAGCGTCGCTTGTATAAATCAACCTGACCTGTTCCTTCGTGAGATTTGTGATCGGGTTTTCGTTGTTTACGATGACGGCGATGCCGTCAATGGCGATCTGTGTCGGGGTAAGCTGTTCAAGCTCGCTCTTTTTTAACCCGCGGCTCGCCATGCCTACGTCGCATGTTCCGTCGATAGTGGCCGTCATACCGGCGGACGAATCGCTTTCCTGAATTTCAATGGCGGCGTTCGGATTGATTGCCAGATACGCTTCCTTGAGCTTTTCCATGACAGGAGTCACGGATGAAGAACCGGCCACTGCTATTTTGCCGGACGGTTTGTTTCCGGCGTAGGCGGGGGCGTTGTCGGTGACAGCGATATAGCTTTTTGCGACAACGGCTTGGCCGTCAGCCGACAGAATAAAATCTATGAAATCTTTTGCCAATCCCGCAGCCTTGCCTTTTGTCGCGATGTTAAAGGGCCGCGCGACGGGATATGTACCGTTTTTCACATTACCGGCGGTGGCCTTAATCCCCTCGATTTGAACGGCCTTAACCGCGCCGCTCAGCGAACCCAAAGATATGTAGCCGACAGCGTATCTATCCCTCGCGACATTTGTTATAACAACGCCGGTTTGATTGGCGATGATCGCTTCTTTTGCGGTCATGTCCTTTTTGCTGCCGTCGTTGCCTTTTACCTCGACGCCGAAAAGCTCGATAAACGCGCCGCGCGTCCCGGAGCCGTCCTCGCGGGATACGACGCTGATGTATTTTGATGCGTCAAATGATGAGGCCGCCGCGGACGGCAAGCCGCCGTTAGCGCGTCCTTTAAATGCGAAAAGAGCTATTGCCACCAGAAGCGCGATACCCAGCGGAATCATGATACGCGTTAAGTTCTTCATTCAGTTATTCCTCCATTTTGGTTTTTATTTGCTTTTAGCGTCTTGCGGTCGAATAATATTGGAGGAATGTATAGGCTAACCGAGGCCGCATGTAAAATATATGTAAAGCCGGAATTAGCAAGCAGTGAGATTCCGTAAGCAAAAACCGGGGAGAGGCCCAAATCCTGAGCCTCTCCCTCGTGTTGTTTATATGGTTATGGTTGAAAAAGCGCGTGTGTTAGATGTTATCGGGCTTGGTGCGGCTGATGACGAAATTGCCGTCTTTCTTCGCCCACGCGACGCCGATGCCCAGGTAGGTCAGTATGACCGCGACAATCGGGTTGATCCAATTGAGGAAGGCGTATGGGATGTACTGTACGGTCGGCACGCCGAGGGTGGTTGTGTGGTACGCGCCGCAGGTGTTCCATGGAATAAGAACGCTTGTCAGTGTGCCGGAGTCCTCAAGGCTGCGGGAGAGCATACGCGGATGCAGGCCCGCCTTGGCGAATTTTTCCTTGAACATGCGGCCCGGAAGAACGATCGCGATGTATTGATCGCCGGTGAGCAAGTTGGTGCAGAAACAGGAGACGACGACCGAGGCGCAGAGAGCGCCCGCGGATTTTACGTTCTTGAGGAGGGTGTCGAGCACGACTTCGAGGAAGCCGATGCGCTCAAGAATGCCTCCGAAGGTCAGCGCGCAGATGATGAGGGAGACCGTCCAGTTCATTGACTGGAGTCCGCCGCGCTCGAGCAGCTCGGTCAGGACTTCGGCCGCTCCGACGGCTGTGTCCGGGGTAACGCCCGCGACGCCGACTTCCGAGAGCAGGTTTGCGATCGCCGGCAGATCCTCGCTCAGCTCAACTACCTTCGAAGCCAGATCGGGAACATAACCGTCCTGCAGGACCACGAGCATCGACGGGAAATCTACGCCCTGTAAAGCGCCGAGGATGCAGCCCGCGACGACGCCCGAGAAAATGCTGGGGATGGCGGGTTTCTTGGAAGCCGCGAGGCCGATGACGATCAGCGGAGGCAGGAGACCGAGAGGAGAGATGGAAAATTCACCCTTCATCAGAAGCTGAATCGCCGTGATCTTCTCGGTGTCCAGGGTTCCCCCCGCGTATTTCATCCCCATTATGCCGGCGAGGACGAGCACGATGACGTAGGTTGGCCCTGTCGTCCAGCACATCGCGCGAATGTGCTGGAAAAGATCCGTCCCCGCCATCGCGGGAGCCAGATTCGTCGTATCGGAGAGAGGGGACATCTTATCGCCGAAATAAGCGCCGGAGATGACAAACCCCGCCGTGATCGGCGCGGAGATGCCAAGGCCCGCTCCGATGCCCATCAGGGCGATGCCGACCGTTCCGCTGGTTCCCCAAGAGGTGCCGGTTGCCAGTGAAACGACGCTGCATATTAAAAGAGAAGCAATGAGAAAGATGGAGGGGCTGATAATTGAGAGTCCGTAGTAGATCATGGTGGGAACTACGCCGCTTTGAATCCAAGATCCGATCAACATACCGACCGTGTAAAGAATTAAAATTGCCTGCATACCCATCAGGATCGACGTCAGGATCCCTTCTTCGATTACTGCCCATTTTACCTTCATCAGGCACATGGACATAACCGCGGCAATCATGGCGGAAATTACAAGCGGAACGTGGACGTCGCCGGTGTCCCAGACCAGTACGGCGCAGAGAATTAATGTTGCCGCGACGGCGATGATAAAAACCGCCTCAATAAAGTGGGGTTTCCTGCCGGTATTGACTTCCTTGTACATGTTGTCTTTTTCGCTCATTTAGTGTCACTCCTTCCTGCATCTGCCGAGTAAGTGCCAGACGAATAAAGCTCGGTTCAACCTCGCCGATGACCAGACATCCCGCGGCACCACCTCCATTGATAAACAGAACTGTGAATCAGTGAAAAACAAAGATGAAACTTTTGGTAATTTTTTGACAAACAAGTGCATGAATACACCTGTTGCATTATACACGATCGCGTGAATCTCGTCCCAAAACAAGCCGCCGCCGGGAGCAAAATACCTTGGATACAATGCTTATTCGGTGTATTTTAGTCACTGGCTGTTTTGCGTAATATGAGTATAAATTTCATTATGTTTGTATTGACTGCTTGCGCCTTTGTTCTATTTGTATATCCCGGATAATGGCGATGAAACAGTATAATTAGGGAATGATGGGTTTTTCGATATTTTTGCAGGGTATCTCCATGCGAGTTTATCGTGTAGAGTATTCTTAATATTGCGTCTACAACACTCAATTCTAATCGACAGACTGCCGCTTCGCGCTATTTCTAAATTGTCAATAAAGATCAAGAAAATAATTCTGTGTGGCGGAAATTGTATCCGTCTCGCAGCATATTGACATCTCTCGAAAAGCATATTACACTTTCCGCAGATTCCAAATAGCGGATATTTTTTCCGTTCAGCGAAAAATATTTTTGGCTGCCGCAAAAGGCTTGCGGGATTGCCGAATCATATGACAGTCGGGCAAAGCCGTTGCCGCAACCTAAACTCTCGAAGTTCACACAATACCTTGGAGGTGTTTTTGGTGAAGAAGGATCTGGTTGCGTTTCAACTGGTAAACTTCCTCGAGTCGCGCGGTGTTGAAAAAGTGTTTGGCCTTTGCGGGCATACCGTGATTGCGATGCTCGACGCACTGAAGGAGAGCAATATCCAATACATATCCGTGCGGCATGAGCAAATCGCCGCGCATGCGGCGGACGGATACGCCCGCGGCAAGGGATGCAAGGTCCCCGGAATCCTCATGACGCACTTGGGACCGGGACTGACGAACGCGACTACGGGCGTCGCGGAGGCGGGGCTGAACTCGATTCCGATGGTCGTCATCGCGGGAGACGTTCCGAGCTGCTACTTCGGACGGCATCCGCATCAAGAAGTTAACATGCATTCGGACGCAAGCCAATATGAGATTTTCCGCCCGTTCGTCAAGAGAGCTTGGCGCGTCGACCGTCCGGAGCTTCTGCCCGAGATCATGGACAAGGCTTTTCGCCTCGCGATGACCGGACGCCCCGGCCCCGTTCTCGTCTCCATCCCGATGGATATTTTCTCTATGCCTCTTGATACTCGCTTTTTCGAGCATCGTCTGGACAATCTCCCCATTCTCCCCAAACCCGGCCTCTCGGAAGAAAGCGCGATGGAAATCGCCGCGTTGCTCGGCGAGGCGAAGAATCCGGTTCTATACCCCGGAGGCGGCGTAATCTCTTCGGGTGCTTCGGAGGCTCTCACGGCGCTCGCCTCTCACCTGGAGATTCCCGTTCTTTATACCTTAATGGGAAAAGGCTCCATTCCCGATGATCATCCAATGGCGGTCGGTATGACCGGCTTCTGGGGGACAGAGTTCAACAATACGACGGCGATGGAAGCGGACGTCATGCTGGCGGTCGGCACGCGGCTTTCCGAGGCTGACTGCAGCTCGTGGTACATGGGCGAGACGTTTGACGTGCCTCCGACGAAGCTGATTCACATTGACATCAATCAGGAGGAGATGGGCCGCAATTTCCCGACGGCCATCGGCGCGATCTGTGACGCGAAGGCTGCCCTCGAGGGAATCCTCTCCGCCGCGAAGAAAAAATACCCGAACGGTGTAAAGCGCCCCGAAAAGGCCGCGGCGATCGCCGAGGCAAAGAAAATCTACAAAGCCTCGCTGGTGGACGCACAGAACTCCTCGCAGTTCCCGATGCGCCCCGAGCGCATTCTGAAGGATCTGCGCGACGCGCTGCCCAGAGACGGCTTTGTCGTCGCGGACGTCGGCTGGAATAAAAACGGCGTGGGTCAGCAGTTTGATATCTACGAACCGGGAACCTTTGTCGCTCCCGGCGGGCTCTGCACGATGGGATACGGCCCGTCGGCGGCAATCGGCGTCAAGGTAGCCTGCCCGGATAAAAAAGTCGTGGCGCTCATCGGCGACGGCGGAATGGCTACGAACGTCTCTCCTTTCGCCACAGGCGCGATGGACGGCGTCGCGGTCGTATGGGTGGTAATGAACAACTGCGCGTTCGGCACGATTGCGGGCCTCGAGCGCCAGCACTACGAGCACCAGTTCGGCACACTCTTCATGAAGGACGGCGAGCCCTACACGCCTGATTTTGCCGCGGTTGCGGAGGCATACGGCATTAAGGGCTACAAAATCGAGAGGGCCGAGGATTTTAAGCCCGCGCTCGAAGAGGCGCTCGCCTCCGAGAAGCCGTGCGTGATCGACGTTCGCATGGAGAACGCGCACGTTGTCACCTGGGGCTGCTGGAACATCAACGACATCTACCGCAAGCGCGACCAACAGGACAAACCCTGGAGAACCTGGTCATTCGAACAGGAAGTCACGCCTTGGTATATGGCCGAGCTGAGGGAAGAGAAGATGAGAGGCAAAAAAGATAACTAAAGCCCGGAATCAGGCGGAGATCTTATCAATTAGGGATAGGAGCTGATTGGAATGGCAGCAAAAGAAATCACACCCGAACAAATGGCCATGCTGGAGGAAATTTTCGACCGCGCGCGCGAAGCCGCTAAGACGATTGAGAACTACAGCCAGGAACGGGTGGATCGCATGTGCCGCGCGGTGGCGTGGGCTGCGGGCAATCCTGATACGTTTGAGCGCCTCTGCCGGATGGGCGTCGACGAGAGCGGCTCCGGCGACCGCGCGAACCGCTATGGCAAGCGCCACAAGATTCTGGGCGTGCTTCGCGACGCGCTGCGCCAAAAGAGCGTCGGTTTGGTGGAGTATATCCCGGAAAAGGGGCTTGCCAAATATGCCAAGCCCGTGGGCGTCGTCACGTCGTTGATACCGATGACGAACCCCGAGCTGACGCCGGTCGTAACCGCGATCTACGCACTGAAGGCGCGCGACGTGGTCGTATTCTCGCCCCATCCGCGCACGAAAAAGACGACAGCCGAGGTAACCCGGATTATGCGCGAAGCCTTAAAAGCGATCGGCGAGCCCGAGGATTTCCTTCAATGCGTGGAAAACCCGAACATGGCGATCGTCGAACAGGTCATGAAGATGGGCGACCTGATAATGGCGACCGGAGGGCCCGCGATGACGAAGTCCGCTCACAGCTCCGGAAAGCCGGCTTACTGTTCGGGCGCGGGAAACGCGACGATGATCTTCGACGATACGACCGACCCCGAAATCGCCGCCATGAACACGCGAATCAGCAAGACGTCGGACTTCGGCTCGGGCTGCTCGGCGGACGGCAACCTCATCATTTACGGCGGCCTGTACGACCGCGTTGTCGAGGCATTGAAGAAGGAAGGCGGCTACCTTGCGAACTCCGAGGAGCGCGCGATGCTCAAGAAAGCGATGTGGGACGACGAGGGGCACCGCATAGTGGCGACAGTAGCGGTCTCTCCCCGGAAGCTGGCGGAAGAAGCGGGTTTTGAGATTCCCCAGGACCGCAAGTTCATCATGGTCGAAGGAGAGGGCATCGGCAAAGAGTACAAGTTCTCCGGCGAGAAGCTCACGACGCTGCTGGCGCTTTATCGCTACGAGGGAGACTTCGAGAACGCCCTTAAGACAATGGATGAAATCTATAAGGTAGGCGGCCGCGGACACTCTTGCGGTATCTACAGCCACAATGACGAACACATCGAGGCGCTTGCTCTTCGCGCTCCGGTAACACGTATCATGGTCCGTCAGCCTCAGTCTAAGGCTAACGCCGGCAGCTCCGAGAACGGTATGCCGATGACCTCCAGTATGGGCTGCGGCGTATGGGGAGGCAACCAGGTTTCGGACAACATCGGGCTCAAATACTACATGCAGACGACGCACGTCGCGAGGCCGATTATGAAAGACCAGCCGTCCGAAGAAGTTCTTTTTGGAGAGTTTTACGATCCGTCGGTAAAAAGACCAACTGTTTAAGGTTATAATCAAAAACACATCTGAAAGGTGAGAAGATTATGGCACAACAGTATTCCCTGGCGCATCTGACGGTCCTTGGGTGTCCTCCGCCCGAGATGGTCTACATTGCCTCGCGTGCGGGCTATGATTACGTCAGCCTACGGCTTATCCCGGTGGGGACCGCGGGAGAGCCGAGATACGAGCTGGCGGCGGACAAAGAAATGAAACGCCAAACCAAAGCCGCGCTCGACTCTACGGGCGTGAGGTTCTTGGACGTCGAGCTGGCTCGAATTGTCAAAGACCTTGACCCCAAAGCTTACGAGCCGGCGATTGAAACGGCGGCGGAGTTGGGCGCGAAGCACGTCCTCTCGAGCGTATGGGTTGACGATCATCCTTTTGTGGTCGATAAATTCGCGGAGCTATGCGACATAGCGAAGGGCTGCGACATGAACGTCTGCCTCGAGTTCGTGACATGGGCGTCAGTGACGAACCTGCAGGGCGCAATGGCTGTCCTCAGCGAGGCCGGCAAAGACAACTGCGGGCTGATGGTTGACACGCTTCACTTCCACCGCTCGCGCGTGGGTCTTGAGGAGCTTGACGCGGTGCCGCGCGAATGGTTTCGTTTCGCGCACCTCTGCGACGGACCGGAGGATATCCCCACCGACCATGAATCGCTGATTTTCACCGGGCGCGACGCCAGGCTGTACCCCGGAGAAGGGGCGATCGACCTCGCGGCAATCCTGAACCGCGTTCCGGAGATGCCGTACTCGATCGAGCTGCCGCACGTGGCGCGCGTAAAAGAATTTGGCTATGCGGAGCACGCGGCTCGCTGCCTCGAACACGCGAAACAATACTTTTCCGCGCATCCGCGTGCGTAGCGAAGGAGGGAATTCGATGTTTTATCCGACGGTAAACACGAAATATTTTGGTTTGATGGGTAACCCGCTGGGACAGAGCGCCGGTTCTTTCATCCACAACAGCGTGTATCAGAAGATGGGGATCGATGCGCAGTATGTTCCCCTTGAGATGGAGATGGCGGACCTCGAAGCGGCGATCACGAAGATGGAGAAATTTCATTACGCGGGATCCGGCGTGACGATGCCCTTCAAAACACAGGCGCACAAATATCTCGACGGTCTCGCGGATTCCGCTAAGTTTACCGAAGTTGTCAACACAATCGTCATCGGCGAGGACGGCAAAAAGATCGGGCATAACACCGACGGCACGGGCTTCGTCCTTTCGCTGGAAGAACAGCTTGGTCTCGCTGTCCCCGACAACAAATACCTGATTCTGGGCTCGGGCGGAGCCGCAACCGCGATCGCCTGCGCCCTCGCGATGAAGGGCGCGAAGGCTATTCAGTCGCTGTGCATCGCCCAAGATTATTTCTGCGCGGAGACGCTGTTCACCCGCGTCGACACACATTTCCCCGGCGTATGCGTCATAGGGGAGATGAATGACCGAACCATCGCAAAAGGGCTCGAAGAATACAATGTCGTGATTCACGCGACGAAGGTGGGGATGCACCCGCACACCGACGAGATACTGTTTGACCCCGCCTTGCTCTCCGCGAGCCACATTGTTACGGACGTTGTCTATGTTCCGGTGAACACAAAACTGCTCAACGAGGCGTCAAAACGCGGCTGTAAAACGCTCTCCGGTCTCTGGATGAACGTCAACCAGGCGGCGGAGCAAATGAGGCTGTGGCTTGGAATCGAGCCTCCGCTCGATTATATGTACCGGTGCGGCATGGACTACTTGATTTCGCAGGGCAAAGCCTCTGCGTAGACAAATCCTTAAGGAGGGTTCATCATGAAAAGCTTCAGAAAAATACTTGTCGTCGCTTCCTTTGCTCTGGCCTGTGTGTTCGCAGCGGGCGCCGCGTTTGCGGCGTATCCCGACAAAAATATTTCCGGAATCATCGCGTGGGGAGCGGGCGGAGGAACCGACAACGCCGCGCGCGCTCTGACACCTGTCGCCGAGAACGACCTCAAAGCAAAGGTTATCCTCCAGAACAAGCCCGGAGCTGCTGGGGCTCTTGCCACCACGACAGTTGCGAACATGGCTGCGGACGGATACAACATCCTTTACAACGCGGAAGGAATGGCGATCTACAAGGTTCTCGGGCTGGGCAAATACGACTTCCACGATTTTGAGACGATCTGCCTCATGATCTTCGGCATCGACGTCATCTGCGTGCATCCCTCGACACCATACAAGACGCTGGACGAACTGCTCGACGCGGCAAAGGCGAAGCCGAAGACGATCAAGCTCGCAACAACCGGCACAGGCGGCATTCCCTTCGTCCTCGCGTCCATCTTCAAGGCGGTTAACGGGGCGGAGTTCAACAACGTGGGTTTTGACGGCGACGGCACGGGTATCACGGCCCTTCTCGGAGGCCACGTCGACGCGATGCCGATCAGCATGATGGGCGCGGGCACGGTTGACCTGATCAAAACCGGCAAAATCAGGGCGCTTGCGGTTATCGACGACAAACGCACCGAGCAGCTTCCTGACGTACCCGCGATCACTGAGGTTTACCCCGATTTCAAGAAGAACCTCCCCATCGGACACTATTACGGCGTATTCGTGAAGAAAGGCACGCCTGCCCCGATCGTGGAGCAGCTTCGCAAGTCCTACATGAAGGCCGTCAACGATCCGGGCTTTGAGGCCTTCGTCAAACGCCTCAACGGCATCAAGATCGCCCTGACGGGCAAAGAAGCGGAAGATTTCATGAAGAGGAACCAGTCGATCGTCTCTTGGGTTCTGCAGGATGCGGGTGTAGCAAAGGTCAACCCGTCGACGCTGGGTATCCCGAAGCCGTAGTTTATAAAATTCAGTTGAACATATTTCCAAGCGAGACGGGGTGAAATTGCATGAAGAAGACGATATTTCAGGTTATTGCCGTGATTACGCTCGTACTTTGTGCGTCGGCCGCTTACGCGTCATATCCCGAGAGAAACATCAACGGTATCATCATGTGGGGAGCGGGGGGCGTTATGGACAGCGTATCGCGGGCGATAGCCCCGGTCGTCGAGAAAGAGCTCGGCAGAAGCATCATCATGCAAAACAAGACGGGCGCGTCCGGCGCAATAGCGGCGACGTTTGTAAAGAACGCGAAGCCCGACGGCTATAACATCCTTTTCGGCGCGGAAAACCCCAACATCTACAAGATCATGGGGCTTTCTATGATCGATTACGACGAGTATGAGCCGATTTATATCATGATGAGCAACGTCGCGGTCGTCGTGACAGGCGCTGATTCGCCGTATCGGACATACAAGGATTTTATTGAAGCCGCCGCCGTTAAGCGCATCAAGCTCGGCAGCACCGGTCCGGGAGGGCTTCCATACGTCGCCACGAGCATGATCCGCGCCATTCACAAAGGCATCGAATTCAATCTTGTGCAGTTCGACGGCGAAGGCCCGGCGATCACGGCTCTCATGGGCGGACACATCGACGTATTCCCGGTCAGCCTCGTCAGCGCGGCGGAGTTCATCAAGGGCGGCAAGCTGCGCGCGCTCGCGATCATGGACGAGAGGCGCAGCCCGAACTTCAAGGACGTTCCCACCGTCATCGAGGCGTACGGCGAGTATCAAAAGTATCTGCCGTGGGGCGCGTTTTACGGCGCGTTCGTGCGCAAGGATACTCCGGCGGACATTATCGACAAGCTGAAGGGCGCGTTTGCAAAGGCGTACAAAGATCCGAAGTTTACGGATTTCATGGAGCGCACGGGCGGTATCCCGGTCGGATTAACCGGCGACGCGGCAAAGCAGTACATCGCCCGCAACAAATCGGTAGCCTGCTGGCTGATGCAGAACGCCGGCGCCGCCAAGAAATCTCCGGCGGAATTCGGCATCCCCGAACCGAAATAAGAAGCGAAGAAGAGACATAAGTCAGGCGCAGGTTGAAGAGGGGGCCGACGCATTTGTCGGCCCCAAGTAACAAAGAGCGGAACCTGAGTTAAAAACGAGTGGGAACATGAAAGGAGCTCGGTGTTATGGAGCAATCCAAACCCTTAAGAAAGCCCGGCGAACTGGGATTCTCGCTTCTCGCGTTGCTGTTCGGCGCGCTGGGATATTACTTCGCGACGAGCATGACGAGCGGCGAGCTGTCATCACCATCCGTTGCGCCAAAGACAGCCTCGGTCATCATAATGATTATGGCCTTCGCGTCGTTCCTCAAGTCGCTGAGACACAAAGCCAAGGTTGAAGCCAACTTTTCAACAATCACAAAGTATCTGTTCACCCGCGATGTCCTTGTGATCCTCGCGCTTCTGGGATGTTACGTGGTCGCGCTGCCAATCCTGCACTTTCCGATCGCGTCCTTTTTATTCCTTATAGTCGCGCTTGTGTATCTGCAGAATTTCAAGAGAGTTCCCATGTGCGCGGCGATCGCCCTGGTCAGCGTGGTTGTCCTCGTGGCGATATTTAACTATATCTTCAAAGTGCAGCTCCCCTAGGAGGCGGCGATTATGGAACAACTGGCATATATTTTACTTCCGTTCAAACAGCCGGAGATGCTTCTGCTCGTCATTCTGGGAGTCTTCTCAGGTCTTTGGGTGGGCGCGATCCCCGGATTGTCGGTTACGATGGCGGCGTCCCTTTTGATATCGTTTACATTTTCATGGACCCTCAACAACGCGATGTCGCTTATCTGCGGTGTCTTTGTCGGGGGTGTGTACGGCGGCGCGATAACGGCGATACTGATCAACATACCCGGCGCGCCGTCGGCAATCGCCACGGGCTTTGACGGATACCCGCTGGCCCAAAAGGGCGAGGCGGGGAAAATGATCGGGCTCGTCACTACGGTTTCTGTCTTCGCGGGCCTGGTCGGCGTGTTGGTGTTGATGGTAGCGGCGCCCGTCGTGGCGAACTTCGCTCTGAAGTTCGCGCCGCGCGACTATTTCCTGCTGGCTTTGATGGGACTGCTGCTCATAGGCAGTATCGGCGGGGGAGACCCGATCAAGGGCGTCATGGCCGGCGCTATCGGCGTTCTTCTCAGCATGGTCGGCATGGACCCGTCTACGGGAGAAATGCGCTACACGTTCGGAAACGTCTATTTAATGGCGGGGATAAACTTTATCACCGCGATGATCGGTCTCTTCGGCGTGTCGGAGGTTCTCACGCAGCTTCGTGATATGACGCAAAAGACCAAAAAGCAGAAGCTTGACAAGATCATCCCGGATTTCAAAACGTTCAAGAAATACATGCCGCTTGCGCTTCGTTCCGGCTTGCTGGGCGTCTGGATAGGCGCTTTGCCGGGTACGGGCGGCGACGTTGCGGCTCTGTTGGCATATGATCAGGCGAAGCGCTCGGTTAAGAACCCGTCCGCGCCGTTCGGCGAGGGCGCGATCGAAGGCGTGGTCGCGCCGGAGTCCGCCAACAAGGGAGCAATCGGAGGCGCGTTCATCCCGATGCTGACGCTCGGCATCCCCGGAGACGCCGTCACGGCGATCATCATCGGCGCGCTCTTCATCCACGGCCTCAAGCCCGGACCGATGCTGATGATCGAGACCCCGCATCTTTTCTGGATGATCGTAGGGCTTCTGACCATTGGGTTCATCGCGCTGCTCGTCATTGGGCTGTCCAGCGTGAGACTCTTCAGCAAAATTATCGAGGTTCCGAAGCAGATCGTCATGCCGGTCGTCGTCATTCTCTCTATCATCGGTACCTTCGCGATTCAGAACAGCCTGATGGACGTATTTTGGATGATCGGCTTCGGCGTGCTGGGCTACTTCATGCGCTGTTACGGCTTCACCACGGCGCCGATGGTACTCGGCATCATCCTGGGACCCTTGCTCGACTCCAACTACCGCCGCGCGATGCAAGCCGCCGGCGACAGACTGGGTCCCTTCCTGATTGACTTCGTGGTCAATCCGCTGACGTGCTTCCTCGTGCTGTGCATCGTCTACCTCCTCGTCTCGCAGACGCAGTGGTACGCGAAGCTGCGCGGCAGAGCGCCCAAGACATTCAGCGACGACGGCGCGGAGGTTTCGTAAATTTGAAATACCTGGAAATTCCGGGTTTGACTAAAAAAGTATCGCAGCTGTTTCTGGGCACGGGGTGGTTTAACACCCCGGCCCGGGACGGTATATTTACGCTCCTTGACGCATATTTCGCGGCAGGGGGCAATGTCATAGACACAGGGCGTTTTTACGCGGGCGGAGACGCCGAGCGCGTTATCGCCGACTGGCTTGAAGCGCGCGGCATGGCGAAGCAGCGCGGCGAATTCGTGATAGTCAACAAGGCCTGTCATCACTTTGTCGACGAGAACAACAAGCACTATGCCGAGCAAAAACGGGTCAAACCGGAGTTTATCACAGAAGATCTCGAATACAGCCTTGACCACATGAAGCAAAAATATTTCGACGTTTACCTGTTGCACAGAGACGATCCCGATGAGCCTGTCGAAGGCTTGATGGACAGGCTCGAGAAACATCGCAAGGAAGGTAAAATCAAAGTATACGGCGTCAGCAATTGGCCGATCAAACGCATTGAAGAGGCCGCGGCGTATGCCAAAAAAGCGGGATACCAAGGCGTCACCGTGAACAACCCGTCCTACAGCCTGGCGTCGGTCAAAACCCCCCGCTGGGCCGGCTGTCTTTACGCGGACGAAGAGTATATCTCCTGGCACAAGGGGAAAAATATTTTTCTCTTCGTCTGGGCGCCTCAAGCAAGCGGTTTTTTTGCGGAGATTTACGGGGACAACCCGCCGGAGGATTACAGGAAGACTTATCATACGCCTGAAAACCTGCGGAGACGCGAGCGATGCAAGGCGCTCGCTAAGGAGCGCGGCGTGTCTCCAACGGCGCTGGCGTTAGCGTATGTGTTTAACGGCGGCGTCCCGATGGCGGCGACGACCGGGCCAAGGCAAATCCATGAGCTGGGCGAGGCAATCAGCGCGCTTGAGATCAAGCTGAGCGGTGATGAGATTTCCCGGCTCGTGCATAAGTGATAAAGCGGGCAACACCCCGCATACTGACAGGAGGAAATAATCATGGCGAAGAAAAAAATCCTGATGCTCCACGGTGTGAATCACAATATGTTCGGCAGGCGCGACCCGAAGATGTACGGCACAATCACGCTTGAGCAGATTAACGAAGAGCTTTCGAAGGTCGCGGACGAGCTCGGCGCGGAGATGGAATTCTTCCAGACCAACCACGAGGGCGAGATGGTCGAGCGCATTCACAAGGGCTATGTCGACAAAGTTGACGCGGTGCTGATTAACGCGGGCGCGTGGACGCACTACAGCTACGGCATCCGTGACGCGCTGATGATTCTTGAGGTTCCTGTGGTCGAGCTGCACATGTCCAATATACACGCGCGCGACGAGTTCCGTCATCACTCCTGCTTTGCGGACTGTGTGACGGGCCAGATTTCGGGCTTCGGCCTTGACAGCTACCTGATTGCCCTCCGCGCGGCGGTGAGCTTCGCCAACCAGGGTAAGAAGTAAGCCCATGAAGACGCCGCCGCTGCCCAAAGAGATCACGCTCTGCGAGGTCGGCCCGCGCGACGGTCTCCAGAACGAAAAGGTTATTCTCAGCACGGACAAAAAGGTCGAGCTGATCAACCGCATGGTTGACGCGGGCGCGCGAGTGATCGAGATCGGTTCGTTTGTTCACCCCAAAGCTGTCCCGGCGATGGCGGACACGGACGAAGTCGCGAAGCGGCTCACAAAAGCGCCGGGCGTCGAATACCGCGCGTTGACGCTTAACAAAAAAGGAATCGAACGGGCGTTTGCCGCGGGCATGAGCAAGGCGAAGCTGACGGTGTCCGCCAGCCCGACGCACTCAAAGCAGAACAGCAACGCCTCACCGGAAGAGATCGTCCGCAGCTTTTCCGACTGCGCGGCGTTCGCCTCGGACAACGGCATCACCCTCTCGGGCGCGATTGCCACGGCGTTTGGATACTACGCTGAAGGCGTGATCGGCCTGGATAAAATTCGCCCTCTGGTGGAAGAATATCTCAAGATGGGCGTGCGCGAGCTGTCGATGTCGGACTCGACTGGCTTAGCCAACCCGCGGCAGGTCTATGAGTACATGTCAACTCTGCTGGCGGAATATCCGAGCGTGACGTGGACGCTGCACACTCACAACACGCGGGGCATGGCGATGGCTAACATTTACGCCGCGATGACAGCGGGCGTGACGCACTTCGACGCGTCGCTGGGCGGCATCGGCGGCTGTCCGTTCGCCCCCGGCGCGTCGGGCAATATCTCCACGGAGGACGTTGTGAACATGGCGCATGAGATGGGCGTAGAAACAGGCATCGACCTGGCAAAAACACTCCGCGTAAGCGAATTGCTTCGCGAATGGCTGGGACACGAACTCGACAGCGCGCTGTTCAAAGTGGAGACAAGCCGCGGCAAAGACTGACAATCAACAATCAGGCATCAAAGCCGAAGCGCGCCTTCCCTATCGGAGGCGCGCTTCGGCGTCTTAATACGTGCTCAGATAACGAAGACTTGCTGCGAAATCTTCGTACACATTTCCTGGATGCGGGGGATGAGCCTGTTTAATATCTCGTCGTTGAAGCGCGTGGACGGGCCCGCTATCGATATGCAGAGGGGCGCTCTCTTCTCGCGGTTAAAGATCGGCACCGCGAGGGAGAGGATGCCGTCTTCGCGTTCTCCCCGGCTGATTGCGTAGTCACGGGAGCGCACTTCGGCGAGAGCTTCGAGAAATTTGTCCCTGTGGGTCAGCGTGGTTTCGGTGATTTTTTTGAGCTTGCGCGCCTCGCGTTCGATGACTTCGGAATTCTCATAAGCGAGCAAAACCTTGCCTCCCGCGCCGGCCCATAGCGGGAATCGGTCGCCCACGCGGACGATGCAGCGCATCGAGAGCAGGCTGGGGACGTGTTCGTAGCAGACGCGGTATTCGTCTTCCATGCCGTACAGCGAGACCGCTTCTTTCGTGTTATCGCGGAGGTCTCTCATATAGGGGAGGGCGATCTGCTGGGGTTTGAAGTGCGCCCGCGCGACGGCGCCGATGAGAAATAGCTCGTTGCCAAGCGCATAGCTGCGGTCGCCGTTGCGTTTGAGCGCGCCGAGCGAGACCAGCGTGGTGACCAGCCGCAGGGTCGTGGTGACCGGAAGGCCGATTGTCTCGGCGATGCTCGTCAGGTTGAGATGCGGTTCGTCAAGATTGAAGCATTTTAGGATTGCAAAAGCTCGCTCCACAGAGCGTACAGAATCTTCCCTCATGATAGGTCCTCTTTTCGGCCATCAATATTTTGCTGCCATGCGGAATTTTAATCCGATCCATGGTTAATTTTAGTTGAAAAATGGAATCTTGACAAGCAGGGTACAATGCAAAAACCCGGCGATTAAGCCGGGTTTTGATCGTCGTGCGCCCGGCATGGGCGCGTGCTAGGTGGTGAAAGTCCACTACGGGCTTGGCAGTAGGAACCGTTAGCCGAAGGCAAGGGTGTCCATCGCGAGGTGGAATCTGAAGGAAGCCGGATGGCAAA
>Ga0153940_1000324_pt1 | contig 26872 bp, 26 predicted proteins | sample TSNJ024MetaG_FD_104736 | JGI IMG/M metagenome (GOLD analysis project Ga0153940, IMG submission 104736) | Attine ant fungus gardens microbial communities from New Jersey, USA - TSNJ024 MetaG | ecosystem: Host-associated > Fungi > Mycelium > Unclassified | place: USA: New Jersey, Brendan T. Byrne...
AACTAGATTTAATAAATCTCAGTAATTTCAATTTCATTTAGAATTTCTCTTAATGCCTTTCCTTGAATCTCTACATTAAAAATATCCTCTATTTTATCAAATTTCTGTGCTTCTTGCCCGGTTTCTTCCGATGGAAAAAACCAATATTCTATACGTGCTTTTTTAAAAAACGGTTTAACCCCAAAGGCGGAAATAAGATATGATTGATTACGATAGTCAAATTCTATTTCACGAAATTCCCTTAAAAGCTCTATAACATCATTTATCTCCATTTCTTAAATAACCTCCACCATGTATTATTTATTTGTTTAGAATGAGGACGAGATATTTTAAAAAATTAATTTTATTACCCCACCAGTAATTGAGCCATGCATAAATCCAGTTGCCCCACTATTCAATGCTGCTTTCCCAGCACCCTTCCAGCCTCCGGTAGAAACTCTATGTATTGGTAACTAAAGAAACTGAAGTACAACTATGTGTAAATGATTGTATCGTATCATTTTCAATTTTCAACATCCGTAATTACAATTCCAGACGCACAATTAAATTTTGGGACACGCTGTTAAGATGATACCATGTGGTATGTAGCTTTTAACACAATATTCTCTCAAATTGTGTGAATATTGCCTACTTTATCGGAATATCAGAGAAAAAGAAAAAGCTATTGGCAGCATAAAAATGTTGCCCAGCACGAACTGGACAACCCTAGCTGCAGCCATGCATGGCGCACAAGCATCCGGCGTCCGTCAAAAAAACGGGCACCGGATAAAAGCTATTATGCCGTTTCCATGTCAATCAAACTTGCTATTTAGCATATATCTCATTTTGTTAAGGATAAGTAATGACCTTTGCTTTGGACTGATTACCTCAACCAGTTTATTTACACTATTCTTTCCGATACCAATTACATCGGTCTCATGCCACCTTTTAGCCCCATAGTTTTTAAAGCTTTATTTATTACAGTATTCGCACACAATGGTTTCTGCCAATATCGCTAGCCTGTAATAAATAATAAGTTCTTGCTTTGAAGCTCCTTCAGATTTATTTAACAATTCATTAACTACTTTCTTAAATTCATTAGAAATAATTTTTTTTGATATGAGTGAAGGTCTTCCATTTCCAAGTATTTGGGTGCAATACCCTCCAAGAATTGAATCAACCATTATTAATTCTGGTGCATCGCTTTTTAATAATTCTGGTATTTTCGATTCAACAAAAGCTTTCATAATAAATTCGTGTTGTTTATTTTTCATCTTCTCACCTGATATACTACACCCTTCTATTTCATACTTGTGGATACTACACCTAATAGCCATTTGCCACCTATATATTACTTACTTATATTTTTACATCTTTTCTTTTTTAACAGCACCAATGCTTGCTACCACTATTTCTGCCTTACGGCGGCTCTAGGTGGCGAATCGATTATTCAATTACTATTACTATCTCATCTAAAATGTCCCGTAGCTTGCGGCAAAACCTGCAACCCCCGCACCTGCTCCGCCCGTTGCAACGGTTACAACGGCACAAGCGGCAATTACTGCCACACCAATCAAAACTTTGTCGCCCATTTCGGCCAATGACCATCTTCATCAGTCATATTGATGGGATTGTTAAAGCAGTAAGCAAACAGAACTGGCCAATTTCGTCGGTAAGTGTATGTTGCTTTTAACACACTATTCTCTGAAATCGTACGAATATTGCCTACTTTGTCATAGGTATAGGATGTTTTTGTTGTTCCGTTTGTAACGCTTTTGATTAATCCTGTTGTTTTCCCGGAGGTTGCACCTTCCCAATACTCATAACTTGTTACCGCGGATCCTCCCTGATCTAACAAGATTGTACGGCTGCCAGCACGGGCTAGCGCATCATAAGCATACTTAAGCCGCTCTACTCCATCTATTTTTACTCCGTAAATCTGTCCTGCCTTTTGCTGTTTTGCTACATCCCCATATACATATTGGGTCTTAATGGCAGTACCATTAACCTTATGAATCGTATAATCTGCATAATCAAAAGCATTATAAGCAACACGCAGCGTCTGTCCGTCTGAGCTATCCACTCCAAGTAACCGGCCAATCAGGTCATACCTATAACTATACATTACATTGTTAAGCAAATCCTGATGAGTAATGATATTACCACCTCGCCCAAATGGGCGAGGTGGTAAACAAAACAAAAGCTATAGTGTTGCCAGTAAGCGATTCATTTCGTCATTAACACCACCTTTATCTTCGAATAAACACACGTTTAGGCGAAAAAAGAATCTTGTAATTGAAGATACGCTCCAACAAGCAGACAATTCATAATAATCTACTTCTCCGTCTTTATCTTCAAATTGAACAACCTTACCGTCTCTTTCGACATCGCAATAAATATAGCACGAATATCCATTTTCAAAGGGTAATCTCTGTGACGAGTTATCATCTTTCAAATGATTAGTCCATCCAAGCTCTACCTTAAGAGTACAGCCATATTGATTAAAAGTTTCTGCATAACTTTTGATAATCTGCGTATAAACTTCAAGCATTTTATTTTCATGCTCTATTATTGCTTCATCTTTTTCGGGTGAGTAAACAAATTTCATCAGAATCGCCTCCTACGGGGGCTGCCGCACCGCCAGACGCAACAGTAGCGGCAACACCAATGCCTATTGCTAATGCACCAATACCAACTTTTACAACATTAGTTGCCCATTTTGGCCATGTACCATCTTCATCCATCATATTGACGGAATTGTTAAAACAGTAAGCAAAAAGGTTGTTTTCGAGAATGTGGTCGTTGCCATCGTCAAGAATATCGGTCGTATCAGCATTGATGAAGCGGCCAACAACTGGATCATAATAACGAGTACCTGTTGCGTAGAATCCCGTCTCCTGATCATAATGATAACCACGATACCTGAATGGGTTGAGCATTCCCAAGTCATCTTTTCTGCTGCCGCTGATTTCCAGTAATTTTCCCCAGCTATTATAACTGTATTTTACTATCTGAGTTCCATTACTGTCAATAATCTCCTGAATATCACCTTGTAAGTTCTTCACATAGTAATACCAGAGATTCTGATTTATGTTACATTTCACCCAACCGCTTAATGAAAACACATCATTTTTAATGAATCATCGTACCAGGTATCATTTGTGTCACTGTGAGAGTAGGTCCAATCGTTAATCTGGTTCGTAGAACTGCGGATAAAGCCGGGGTTACTTAGCATGTTGAATTTATTGGCAACAGATCCCGTTTCTAATTGAAAGCAGTCAAACCACGCTGTTCCGGTTGCATCAAAAATGCCGCTATACTGCTGGGTTCCAGAAACTGCACCGCACCTCTCCTCGTACACAGCGGCGTCCGGGTAGCCAACATGTTTAACCATTTACCTTTTTAGATCCACATAAACTGTAACATTTATTCAGAAAAAAAGCCGCCGCAACAAAGACAGAAGGCAGCAGCCAAAGGCTGGTACTCTCCACAATATTTCTTGCATCTGCTCCGCTTCCCAGCACAGCAAGAAATGCAGTACCGATACAAATACTGCAGTAGAACAAAACATTCCATTCACTAACCGGCTTTATCTTCCTTATAAATAGAAGAAAAACCAATATGCTAAAACACATATACTTAACTGTTGATAATAAATTTTCAATTATAATCCGCTCCGGTTCCCGTTTCTCAATGACGATAAAGTTCCAGAAACCTCTCCCCAACTCTTGAAAGGCTTCTTTCCAATACTGAAAGTCAGACCACTTTGAAGGAGCAAAGGGAAAGGATAAGCCTTGTCCGCATTCACCCAACCATAGACAAAAAAGTATAAATAGAATAACGACCGCACTAAGTACAAAACACTGAATGGGCACCTGCCGGAAAGAAATAATTCTCTTAACTGCTGCGCCGGCCAGAAGGAACGTCATACAAAGCGGCAGCAGACTTACAAAAAAGCGTCCCCACGATAAAACGGCATTTAAATTCAGTTTTAAGTCAGCAACACCATACAGCTGTTCAAAATCTGACGCAGCCAGGGAGGCTAACCGTCCCTTGGGAATCCTCAGTGCCGCTGCATCCATAATAGCTTCCGTTTTATTATCGGCCTGAACTACCATGGTCTGTTTTACCTGTTCAAGTATTCCTTTGATGGTATATTCTTTGCGGCCATAACAAATCTTCTGCCCCTTTACATCACGGCTTCCGAATAATTCATAAGCGAGATCCCCTGACAGCAAGCAGCTTTCTTCATCAGATATGCCAAGATACGGCCCGGTCGGGAACAGCAGATTGGAATTGCCGCAGATCAAAAGCACCTCGGCATTCTTTTTTCGTCCATATTCCTGGAAACATATTTCCTGTTTCTTCTTACTGCCCCATAAGGTAAAACTAAATGGATCTTCTATCTCTTTGTTTCGCTCCTGCAGCGCAAATGCTTCTTTTCCATTTAAAAAGTCAGCCTTTTTATAAAGCATGCAGGACTGTTCCTGCCCTATGAGGGATTGGCTGTTTGCCAGTGCCAAACCGTAGCATAAAACCATAATTACCAGTAAAAGAGCCCACCCCATATATACTTTTATCCTACTCTTCATCTTCCGCCAACCTCACTTTGTCACCTGATTGTACCTCTTTATCAGAATTCAATATGATTTTCTGTCCGGCTGCAAGTTCTCCATTCGTCAGAGCTGCGTATGTATCATTACTGTCCTGAACGTTAACGTTTAACGCTTCTGCCTCCAGCTGTTTTCCCAGAACGGTGTCTTTTTCAACCAGAAGCAGTACATAGTCCTGGTCATTGGAATCTTTGCGCAAGGCGTTCTTGGATATGCACGTACTATATGTCTTAGCTGTCCCGGATACTTTCATGGCTGCCGAATCATACAAATTAATCCGGGCATCTGCATTCAGGGAAACTGTCACTTCATAAGTATCCGCTTCTTTCTCACTCTTGGTAACGGACGTCACGGTAAGACCTTTGATCTCTTCTTTATCCTTTGTTTCCAATATAACCTCATCTCCCAGGGATACATATTTTTGCTCATCTTTTGTAATGTTCGCAACAAATCTAAAGCCTGCTTCCTCTTTTGATAAAAGCATTAGTTTTGTCGCCGGTGTAACTCCGCCGGTAACTACGGTTTCATCAATTTCTGTGATCACACCATCCGCCGGTGCCGTTATCTTACCTTCCTGCTTAAGCAGTTCATTATACTTTTCTAAATTAATCTCCAGGGTTTCTTTTTTTATTGCCGCACTCTCTGCCGTACTGGTTTTTTCCGTTTCGTTCTGTGCTTCTTCAATAGTATTATTCTTTTCCCGAAGACTTTCATCCCGGGCAGCGACGGCATCTTCATAAGCACTTTTCTTAGTCTCATAATCAGCTCTTAACTGCTCTTCCTGCACAGCACTGTCACTGCCTTCTTCATCCGTCTGCGGAGTGTTGTAAAAATCCTCAAGGCTTTTTTGGGCATTGATCATTTCTTGATATGCCCGGTCCACACTTCGGTTGCCTGAGTCCACTGCCGCATTATAATTCTCAACTGCCCGGTTGATGTTCTTTTGCCGGTTATTATCCTGGACGGATTGGTTATACCTGGCATCGGATATTTCCAAATCAATAGTCTCAGCTTCCAGTTCCAATTCTTTTATTTTTTCTTTCAGATATTCCATATCAATTTGAAGCAGCAGCTCCCCAGCCTTTACCTTCTTACCCTTTTCGGCCATAACAGCGCCTATTTTCAGGCCTTCTACAGTAACAACTGGCTGTTCATCCTGGGATTCAATGGTTCCTTCCACGCTGACGGTATGATTAATACTCCTTTTCTGCGGCGATTCTGACGTTACGCGGGGGATGGTTATGGCATTGGCCGCCCGGGAAAGCATGGTAAATAAAAACATTAATACCAAAAATACCGCCAGCCCCGTCACCGCCTTTTCCCGCATCGACCTATGATCTTTCTTCTTTATCTCCATACTCCATACTTTTTTTATAATATCAGTCATTGGATATCTCTCCTACTCTTTTACCGCTGATGCCATAATTCCCTTTTCCAGATAATCCTCTCCTGCGAGGAATACCAGGAGTGCCGGTATCAGTCCAATGATAGCGGATGCAAATGCGCTTCCTGCTGTTTTGGCACTAATTTCCGGCAGATATAAGGACAACGGCCACAGCTTCGGATCTGTCAAAAATGTCATTGGTTGTTCAATCAGGTTCCAGTACTCTAAAAAGCCCAATACCATTGCCGATATGATTCCGCCGCTCCCCCCAGGCAGCGCTATATAACGAAAGACCTGCAGAGCATTGGCACCGTCAATTTGGGCTGCTTCGATAATCTCCTTCGGAATATCACTGAAAAACCGATACATGATAAACACCGGAAAGGTAGAAAATCCGGCCGGTAATATCACCGCCAACTGTGTATTTACCAGTTTCAGATGATCCAGCACCAGATAATTGGACAGCATTGTAACCTGAAAGGGCATCATCATTAAGATAATATAAAGCGTAAACAGCAGCTTACGGCAAGGAAAATCATATTTGGCAAATGCCCATGCGGCCGGTACTCCAACAAATAACTGTATCAGCAATATACTTACCGTGATCTTCACAGAGTTCCAGAACATCACAAAAAATTCCGGCGAGTCCATCAAAATCTGCACATAATTTTTAAGGGTCGGAAAAACCGGGAGCAAACCCATGGTAATAAAACCTTCCGGCTTTTCCACCAGCATAGGCTTTAAATGTTCAATCAGTTCCTGCTTCCCCATCAGGGATCCGGTCATCAGAAAAAGGATGGGATAGCACATGACAAAAGCCATTAAAGCAAGAATGATCAATACAATTTTTTTCTTCATAGCTCTCCTTTTTTATCCGCAAATTTACTAAATATCAGCGAGCCAGCACACTCGCTTACAGCATGTGATCTTGGATTATCTTTCAAGATAGAATGCTTTTTGTATTGGCAATACCAACAGGGTAATCACAACTGCAATAACTACAGCTGCCGCCGAAAGCTTATCCAATGACAACTCCCGGTACCAATTCTGAAAAAGATGCTGTAACAGATACATACTTTCATCGGGGTAGTTTCCGGCAACCAGGTATGCTTCCCGAAAGACCTTAAAAGAGTTCAAGAGCGAAAGGATTACAATTGTATAAAATACTTTGGAAAGATTGGGCAGGGTGATCCTGGTGAAAATCTTCCACTCGCCAGCCCCATCCACCCGTGCCGCCTCATATATACTTGCGGGGATAGATGAAAGCCCTGCCATCCAAAGGACAATGTTATATCCAATATTTTTCCAGACGTAACTAAATACCAGTACCCAGAATGCATACTTGGAGTTCATCCAATCAACAGTGGCTGATCCTGCCGCCGTCAGCAGCCCATTTAAGAGCCCTTGTTGATGGAATAATACCTTCCACAAAATTACAACAGAAGCTACCGGAATTGCCATCGGTACAAGATAAGCACTTTTTAATAATTGCCCCAGCCTGGTCTGGTTATTCAGAAAAATACTGATCGCCAAAGATGATAAGATCAGCAGCGGCATACATACGGTCAGGAAGCGTACGGTATTGCCGGCAGCCATCTGAAAAGCAGTATTTTGAAATACTGTTATGTAATTTTCTATCCCTGCCCACTTATTTTCCGGCATTTCCGTAAAGGAACGCCGGATCACATCTGCAAACGGCAGCAGCACAAAGACCAGAACCCCGGCCAGACTGGGCAGTAAAAACAAAATACCGGTATAATTAGTGCGGGATGATCTCATAATTCTTTTACCCCTTGTCATACTATTCTGACAAATATAGATTCACAGTCTTCTGAATACTGTTCACTGCCTCTGATGTATCGGACTGATCAACTGCACATTGGCTGGCAGCCGATATGATTGCCTCGGTAATTATTTCGTTACTATCCGGGGCTGTCATGGCCGCATCCAGATAACTGATAAACTTATCCAAATCTTCTTTTGTACCAAGACTCATCTCAAGAGTCACCATTTCCTCCGAATCACTACTACTCATTCCAATCATAGTGTTATCTAATTCCGACTCTGCATAACTCTTATCCAGAGCATCCTTATTAACCGGTAATCCAGTAATATAGCTGGATAGCTGTGATTCCTCCGAAAGTATATATTTCACAAATTCCTTTGCCTTTTCAGACTCACTGCTTTTTGCATTAACTGCAATGGTATCCACTGGTATGAATACTTGTTCGGATAATCCGTTTAATGGTTTGTAATCCCAGCTCTTTTGCTTATTAAATCCCAACAAAAAGCTAAAATCATTTAAACTTCCTACTGTTCCCACAGTCATTTTTTGGTTATTCATCATAATATCCATTGTTCGGCCGCCAACTGATGTATTATCCGCAGAATAGGTTCCCTGCCCATCCATCGCCATTGCAAAGCCGGTATAATCTTCGGACTCGGCATTCTGGGGATAAAGCATTTTTATATTATCAATATACCGGGTCAATGCATCTTCATCTATCTGACCGTCTGTGTTCCAGATAGCATTAAGAGACAGCTGCAGCATAAATCTTGAAAGCTCTTCGGCATTGAAATTTCCGATGATCGTTTTTATATCCGGATCCTCCTGGCGTAATGCAGTCACTTTATCTGCCAGTGTCTTTAAATCATTTACTGCAGCTATTGTCTCGGGATCTCCTGCTACTACCGGCAGCATGAAGCGCGTTGGTATGGCATATTGGCCGGCATCAGTTTTATTCACATCGACTACATTTTCAAAGAAGGCATTGTCCTTTTTGACTGCTTCTATCGTATCGGTCAAATCTGCCAGCACTCCTTTTTCCATATATGCCTCCAGAGGAAGTCCATCTGTAACTAATATGTCTGGTCCCTTTCCTGACATAATGTTGGTATTCAAGGTTTTGACAGCATCCGCGGCGGTCACGGAATCGTCTCCCGACATCCCCACTTCCAAAGATACATAGTAATCCGGATTATTGGCCTGAAAACCGGAGATGGCCTGCCGGATCGCCTGGCTGTCTCTTAAAGCATATACTTTTAATTCATTCTCCGGAACGGCAGAAGCTTCCTTGGAATAGGTATAGTCCTTTAATGCCAGACCCCCTTCACTTTGATACAATATCAGGAACCCATCATCATCCTTTTGTATCAATGCTGTAAAAAACATCTGTGGGTTGGACATTACACATAATGAACCGTTGATGATCCGCTCCATTTCACCGGCACCATATACATATCGGTATATTCCCGTTCCATCACCATAGTACATGCTATCTCCTTGAGAATCGGCCGCAATGATCTGAGAGTATTGATCCATCCCCATACCTTCTTCAGCCCGACTGGAGAAATAGGAACTAAATGCCGGGTTCGGATCTTCTAATTTGCCCGTTTCCATATTGTAGAGATCAATTCCGGTTGCTGTAAGCACCACCAGGTATTCTCCTACCTGGGCAAACTGCGACATTCCGGAACTTTCTGCTTCCGGATCGTTCTTATACAGAGTTCTTATGATCTCACCCGTATCAGGGTCAATCAGATAAATGGAACTGGAAATGTCTGATCCTATCAATTTATCATCCGAGGTAATCTGAATCTGCATCAGAAGGTTTTTCATTGATTCCTGTGATGCTTCATCTGATGTTTCATCTGACGCTTGCTCGGATGATTCACTTGTCGGCTCAGCTGATGCTTCGTTTGCTGTCTCTTCTGATTCCTCATCTGACGTTTCACTTGTATGAAGTATACTATCTAGTCCTAATTCTTCCAAAGACGGAAGTTTGATGTCCAAATCTCTTTCGCTGCCATCACTATCTACAACCTTTATCCCCTCATAATAGGCCAGGAACATTCTTCCCTGACTGTCAAGTGTGACTGCCGACAGATAATCGGAACCATCGCCGGCAGCTTGAATCTGATATGAGAATTCAGACTGTTCAAAAGTCTTGCCGTCATCTTTAGAATCAAATATTCCATTTTCTGCTGCCATACGAATAACTCCATTTTCCAGTTTCCGCATACAGTAGACCGTTTCCACGCCCTCAGGAAGCATGACATCAGTTTCCAGGTATCTTCCTTTTCCATTTCCGCTTGATGCATCATCACCGCCATCGGATGTTCCCTCCGTTTTATCATTTCCGGTACAAGCAGTTAGAATTATCATCATCATACACAGCATACCGCCTATTATCCTCTTTTTTATCCCCTTCATCATTACCCTCCTTTAAATTTAATCACTTTAGTTGAGACAATCATAACAAAGGTTTCTTTAAACTATCTCTAAAAAATACCAGAAATATGATTTCACATTTCTTTCACATTTTAATTTTTTGTCTTTAAAGATAAATTAGAGATATTTATGGTATAATTTCCGATATAGATGAGATTAAGCCTTTAAGAAGGAAGGAACAACAATATGCGGATTTTAATGGTTGAAGATGATATTAATTTGTGTGAATCACTATCCTTTCAACTTGAAAAAGAGGGATTTTCCATTGATACATGCCATGACGGCGATGATGCGCTTCATTTCATCTCCCAGCATGCTTATGATTTGATTTTACTTGACCGGATGATACCAGGGAAAAATGGTATTCAGGTTTTAGAAACGGTTCGCCGCATCGGAATTGAGACTCCGGTCATTGTGCTTACCGCACTGGGCGAACTTCACGATAAAATAGACGGGCTGGATTCCGGAGCCGATGATTATATTGTCAAGCCCTTTGCATTCCAAGAGTTAATGGCACGAATCCGCAGTATCAGACGTCGGCCGGTGCACTGGAAGAGCATCGAACAGCTGACTGTGGGTGATGTTTGTTTTGATGTTTATAAAAAACAGTTAAATAAGCATCCCGATTCCTGTACTTTATCAAAGCGGGAAGCTGACTTAATGGAAACATTTTTGCGAAATCCCAACCAAGTTATGCCCCGTTCGGTCTTGCTTTCTAAAGTCTGGGGACCGGATGCGGAAGTCGAAGACGGGAATCTTGACAATTATATTCACTTTTTAAGGCGGCGGCTAAAAGCAGTGAAAAGTGATCTGAAACTGAAAACCATCCGCGGGGTTGGATATTGTCTGGAGGCAGCTGATGTTTAAAAAACTACATTTGCAAATGACATTGTTTTGTACTTTGATCACCGGCATGATCATGATAAGCATGTCGGTGATCAACATTGTTTCTTCAGAATCCTCTTTGCAGGAAAATGCGTATATCTCCTTTCAAAATGATGCCGCTTCGATGGTTGCCAGCCTGGAAAATCAAACGGTGATATCTTATGAATGGATTTCCCGAATGGAAAAGAATGGGCGATATCTTATATCCATATCTAACAATGGGTATCCTCTATTATATGATCAGCTCAATCGTACCGAAGAGGGAACCCGGCTGCTGGAGAAGGCGTCCAAGCTTGTATTCTCCGAATACGCCTTTGAACCTTCTTCGCTTTCCCAGAAAGGCGTGCTGACAAGCCAGGTTTTTTATATCCTGCATGAAAATGGTAAAGAGCAGTTTTATGTCACTGCTGCCAACATCCCTAAGAATAATCGTTCTCTGGAAATTTTTGTGGTGTATTCTTTAAAATCACTGCATCAGCAGATTTTCGATCAGCGGATTCTGTTTCTGGTCCTAAACCTCCTGGGCTTAGTGTTACTCTTTATTTTCTCCTGGTTTTTTACCCGCAAAATGATTGCACCTTTAGAGAGGAGCCGGGAACAGCAGATTCAGTTTGTCGCATCTGCTTCCCATGAACTGCGGACTCCGCTGACGGTAATTCTCTCCAGCTTATCAGCAATGGATAAAGCCGATGAAGACAACATCCAGCGCTTTAAAAACATTATTACCTCTGAAGGAACGCGAATGTCCCGGTTAATTGATGATTTATTAACTTTAGCTAAAGCGGATAACTTAAAATTCGAAATGCGGTCTGAACCGGTGGAATTGGACACTTTGCTTTTGAATACAGTGGAAAAATTCGAGCCTCTGGCAGGACAGAAACATATTCACATCTCCATCTCACTGCCTGATGAAACTCTCGCTCCCTGCACGGGAGATTATGGACGGTTAGAACAGGTAATTTCCATACTATTGGATAATGCTGTCAGTTATACGCCTGAAGGCGGCCGGATCCAACTCTCGCTGCTGATTCAGCAAGCAAGATTTGAAATTAAAATTACCGATAACGGTCCCGGAATTCCAAATGAGAGCAAGGATATAATCTGGGACCGATTCAGCCGGCTGGATAAAAGCCATACTGACCGAAAGCATTTTGGTCTGGGCTTACCCATCGCCAAAGAGATTGTCAAAAATCATAAGGGGAAAATATGGGTAGAAGATGCTGTCGATGATACGGGAGCTGTCTTTATCGTTTCTCTTCCATACAGATGAGACAACGTATATACATCAAAAGCGAATCGACCCCCGCTTACAGAAGCGGGGGTAAGGACTTGCCTGATAAGGTTAAACTATGGTTGCAGTTCAGCTGAAAGCTGAACTGCAACTAAATTACCGGAAGCGGTATCTTCAGATTCATTCCCGGTGATATCCGGTAGGGGGAGATCAGTTGGTTAACAATCGCAATATCTTCCCATGGAACCCCGAATTTTTCACCAATTCGGTAAAGGCTGTCACCAGAGAGTACTGTATATTGCAGGTAACACGGCTGCGGTATGACCAGACGGTCACCAACATTCAGCCGATATGGCGGTTCTATACCATTGGCAATGGCAATGGCCTGCCACATAACACCCAGTCTTTCTCCGATGCTATATAGAGTATCGCCGGACTGTACCGTGTAATGTGTTATTATATCTGTTGCAGGAATTATCAGAATCCGACCCGCCATAATGCTATAAGGTGATGCAATATTATTTGCCGATGCAATCGCCTGCCATGAAGTTCCAAACTTCTGCCCAATGCTGTATAGGCTTTCTCCCGGCTGCACCGTATATCTGAATTGGCAACTGGAAGGAGGCGGCGTTGGTGTCGGTACTTCCGGCGGAGCAGTAAGCTGAAAATACTCACCAATAACCGCCGCTTCTGCTGCTGCGATCCTTCGCAGCGCAGCATCATCTGACAGGGTCAAACAATCTTCCATGTTCGTATGAAAACCATGTTCAATTAAAAAGGCATTCTTTGCCCCTGCCGCTACCGCAGCCCGCAGAACTCCTAAGTAATCATATCCCGGTGTAGTCTCTGACTCCCGGGCAACTGCTCCGCGAAAGGAATTCCCCATGGCACCCGCCGCCGCTTCACCGATCTGTATGGCAAACGGTCTGGTTAACGGCTGGCGCACCGAATAAAAAGATGTGACACCGGAAGCCGCCGGATTATCGGAAGCATCGGAATGCAGCGAAATGAATAAATCCGCATTCGCTGCCATCTGTCCCCTTTGCTGTAATGTGGGATTTTCTTCGTTAGTCGTGCGGGTATACTTTACCGTTGCCCCCATACTCAGGAGATCTGCTCCCAGGAATTTTGCTAACTTGAGCATGGTATTTCCTTCGTAATATCCCGGACAAACACCTCTGTTATATCCACCATAGTGCCCCGGATCAATTACAATTGTTGTCATAACTACCCCTTTCATAAATATATAAAAACAGCCTTTATAACATTATATGCATCCATGTGCCGAATGGATAAGTCGGTGTCAGCAGTAACCTGAAAATTCAGGCTTTCAATTCCTTAAAACTGGGGATTGCATGTAATATTGGATATAGTACCAGTGCCAGTATCAGTCCGGATGCTCCCTGTATCAGGTTGGCCGGGACACTTGCCAGCGCACCGGCTGCACCATAAAAAAACACCTCATAAGAATAATATCCGCCTGCAACCACAAGCATATCAATAACACCACCAATACCCACGGCAATAGAACGAAGCCGCTCTATCCGGCCGATTCTTTGGTAAACCACACCGCATAAGACTGCAGCGATCCCTTTAATTAAGAATGTAACAGGGGCATAAAGAAAGTAACCTCCCAGCATATCTGCCATAGCCGATCCAATCCCGGCTGCCAAAGCACCATACACCGGTCCAACCATTACCCCTGATAAAATAACAATGGCATCTCCCGGATGGACATAACCGCCGGTACCAGGGGTTGGTATTTTAATTGCGAAGGTTGCGGCACAAGTTAAAGCAGCAAAAAGTGCAGCATAAACCATTTTCTTTACATTTGCTTTCATAATAATTACCTTGCCTTTCTTTTTCTATTAACTATACTACAAACATTTTGGTATGTTTGAAATATCCATTTAATAAAAATTTGGGCAGGCCAGTTTTTGCATTATCCTTTAATTTGCCGCCGCGCTTATATCGGTCTGATCATATTCAGTGTGTTATACAAGTCAAGCTTACCGTATCCCCATTGTATGTTTGGATATTCTATCAGGGCATCACGCTCACACCCCCGAATCAGATACGCTTTGATGCGTTCCGTAGTCAAGGTCGTTTCATTGTCATCCACGATTCCCCATTGGAGCATAAGGGCGCAGGCCCCCGCAGTAATTGCCGCAGCCACGCTGGTCCCACTCATTTGGCCATAACCTATGGGAAATATGCCGCCTACATTGACTCCCGGAGCAACCAGGTCGGGGGATATCATGGGCTGCCTTGTGGGGCCCCATGACGAGTTAAAGTACAGGGCGTTGTTTTGGCTGTCATATGCGCCGCAGGTAATGGTTCCTGCGGCGCTGGCAGGTGTGACAATGGTGTAGTTGGCAGTAGGCGTAAGGAACTGGGTATCCGGGTCAATAAACCCTGTGATAGGCAGCCAAAGATGATATTCTCCGTTTAAAATAATTTCCCCATGTACCGTAATCGTCCATATTCCCGGCGTAGGGTTAAAAATTTTGATTCTGGTAAACTGGTCTCCGCCGATCCTGAGCGGCAGATGATATTCCACTGAAACGATGGACCTTTCCAGGACCAGATTGGCTGTATACATAGCCCCTGACCTGACCGGGATTTTGGGGATTATTTCGCCGGTAGGTGAGACAAGCGACACGGCAATCCGATCCGAGCCCCCGTTCCATAAAGACAGATAAATGTCTTCCTCTGATTCCCCCACGGTTAACTCGACATTTTGCGAGTCCTGGCTGCTTGTAAGTCTATTATTGGTATGATGCCTTGTCTGACTTTCATTTCCTGCCGCGCATATAACGGCAACTCCATTAATGCCTGAAATCCTTGTAAGATACAATTCCAAGGGATTAGCTCCGCTGCGACCGCTAAAATTAGAACCTACTGCTATGCAGATGACAACCGGCCGGTCCAATTCGTCAGCTTTATTGATGATATAATGTACTCCCAGCATGAGGTCGCTGGAAAGGTATGCGTTTTCCTGCCATTCGGGAACTAAAAAATTTTCGTAGTAAAATGGCCCCGCTCTTTTCAACTTTACCGCAATGATCTCAGCATCCGGTGCAGCGCCTGTATATTCGCCTTTTTCACGGCTGGCCGCCACAGATGCCAGAAATGTCCCATGACCAACGGTATCCCTGTGAGGTACTTCTTCCCATGGATCTTCAGTATTTAATGCACTGTTGATCTGTTCCTCCGAATACTCCGTTCCAAAATAAAAGCCCTGAGGAGCATTTCCCCGGATGGTTTGATCCCATATGTATTTAATTTTGCTGGTTCCATCCTCATACTGAAAAGCCTCTTTTGTGTAATCAATACCGGTATCGATAAAGCCTATCAGTGTCCCTTGCCCCCGCAGGTCTAAGTAAGGGTGACGCTGTACCTGCATGATACCCGCGGCATCAAGGCTCTGTTGATCCATAAGCCCCATTACAATTGGGAACATGTCAAGCTCATCTGTGCCAATTTCCGCTATTATGGCATCTGCTTCACTGCGATTCACGTAATCAATAGAATAATTTCCGTCTAAGGCCGTACCTTTGCGAATATTATGCGATTGCCTGAACGCTTCACTACCCAAAGAACCATCTCTGTAGATTAGGGGAATGGTATCCGGCAATGCGATAAAATCTTCAAGAGGCAGTTCTTCAGGCAAAAGATTTCCATTCATATTATTTCTCCCATCTAATAAAAACTATTTATTTAAACCTTTATGTGCTTCCATGAATATCAGACTAAAATGCCAGGCCGAATTCTGTTCCTATATACATATTATGCGTAAATATATATATTATTAATTGTTTTATATTGGGGATTTTTAATTTGAAATAATACGCAGAAAATCCCAGTCTCCAGATTAAATTTCCGGACATTGGGATTTTGCTTAATCCTTTTAGTTATTGTTTCACAGCCTTAATATGCTCACGTTCCAATTCATTAATCCTGCTCACTTTAGGAACCGATCCGCCTCCGGCAAAATCACATTTCAGCCAAATATCCACCAGGTACTTAGCAAGTTCAACTCCAATCACCCGCTCTCCCATGCACATAATCTGAGCATCATTGCTTTTTCTGGCCCGCTCGGCAGAAAATGGATCGTGACATACCGCCGCACGGATTCCCGGTACCTTGTTGGCGCAGATTGCCATGCCGATCCCGGTTCCGCAGACCAGGATTCCACGCTCAAAATCACCCTTCGCCACAGCATCGGCTACACGGTATGCAACATCCGGATAAAGTACAACCGCTCCCTCATCCGCGCCAAAATCCAAAATCTCGATATCTTTATATTTATCCTTTAAATGCCTGATCAAAGCCGCTTTTAACTGATATGCCGCCTCATCACAACCTATCGCTAACTTCATATACTCCTGCCTCCTTTGTTACACTAACTTTTCAAGTATCCCATCTGCCATCGCAGTCAATATAATACAGCAGGAGACAGCCCCCGCGTCCAGCACACCCCTGGAGCGCTCTCCCAGACGACTGGAACGGCCAAATTTAGCAACCATATCTTTTGTTGAATCTCTCCCGGCGGCGGCAGCCTCTTTCATTCTTATCAGTGCCGACGCAAAGTCTTCATCCTTTTCGGCACTGTCATATAATGCGTCCACTGCAGGGCTTAAAGTATCCACCAGAGTTTTATCGCCCACCTTTGCATCTACGATTTCCTGCAGCCCCGCAAGACCGGCTGCAAGCATATCCGCCAGATCACTAAGTTTAATCTCTTCCAATACTTCCCCCGCTGCTGCAATATCCATGAAAACCGTTCCATAGATCGGCCCCATAGAACCTCCTATTTCGGAAAATAAAATACTTCCAAGATCATCGAGTCCTTGTGTAAAGGTAAATGATCGATCGGCAAAACGGTTTGCAAAAAGTGTAAAGCCTTTATTCATGTTCATACCATGATCCCCGTCACCGATCAGTCCATCCACTACTCCAAGATATGCTTTGTTATCCTGAATTTCCTTTACTATTGCAAGCAATACGGATTTTCCGTCTTGATTCTTAAATACACTCATCATCCATTCCCCCATCTAACGCTGCGTAAGTCCAACACTGTCCGCATCCATATCAATCAACTCTTTTAATTCTTCATCCAGTTTCATCACTGTCAGGGTAGCCCCCATCATCTCCAGTGATGTAAAGTAGTTTCCTGCATACGCCCGATGGATTTTGATTCCGCGCATTTCTAACAGCTTATCAATTTCATCATACAGCACATACAATTCCATCAAGGGTGTAGCGCCCAGTCCGGAAACCAGAACAACCACTTCATCACCCGGAATAAAGGGATAATCCGGCAGTACGATATTTACCATCCGCTCTGCCATCTGCGCAGCCGTCTCAAGAGCACAGACCTCGATGCCGGGCTCTCCATGATGACCAATTCCAACTTCCATGGTTCCCTCTTTGATCTCAAAATTCGGATGGCCTACAGCCGGAAGGGTGCAAGGGGTAAGCCCAATTCCCACACTTCTGGTATTATTGATTGCCTTTTGTGCCGTTTCGATAACTTCATCTAAAGAAGCGCCCTGCACGGATTTTGCTCCGGCTGCTTTCCACATCAGGATCTCTCCTGCCACACCACGGCGTTTCTCGGGCTGATCTTTGGGAGCAGATGCCACATCATCGTTAGCAACTACGGTCTTTACTGTGATTCCCTGCTTCTTTGCCATCTTCACGGCCATTTTTACATTCATGTTATCTCCGGAATAATTACCGTACAGACATGCTACCCCCTGTCCCTGATCGGCCGCCTTAAAAGCATCAAGGAAGGCAGCAGCGGTGGGGGAGGAGCAAATCTCCCCTACCGCTGCGGCATCACACATGTTCTTTCCTACATACCCGATAAATGCCGGTTTATGACCGGAGCCGCCGCCTGTTACGATACCCACTTTTCCTTCCGGAATGTTTTTTGCTTTTACTACCCGGGGATTTTCCGTAATTTCTAATAGATCTTTATGCACTTTTAAAAATCCCTGAAGCATTTCATCGACAATATTATCAGGATCATTTAATATCCTCTGCATACTGACTCCTCCATTCTCTATTTTATTGTGTATCCGCCGTCGATCAAAAGGTTATGACCCGTTATCATACCGGCTGCACCACTGCACAAAAATGCAATTGCTCCTGCGATCTCATCCGGTTCGGCAAACCGCCCGGAGGGCATTTCTTTTTTGAAGGCATCTCCCGCCGGTCCGTCCCATGCCTTATGGCCAAGTTCCGTAAGCACCACAGTTGGCGAAACGGCATTGACACGGATTCCGTATTTCCCCCACTCATATGCCATTACCTGCGTCATGGAGATGATCCCTGCTTTTGATGCACAGTATGCCACGTGTTTGTCAAGAGCAATCACCCCCGCCTGAGACGCCATGTTCACAATACATCCCGGGACGTTGCTTTCGATAAAATACCTGCCCATCAGCTGCGCCATCATAAATGATGACTTCAAGTTGATTTCCATGGTTTTATCCCAGCTGTCTTCATCTAATTCTTCTGCCCGCTCCAATGCTACAATACCGGCACAGTTTACAAGGACATCCACACTCCCGAATCTAACAAGTGCTTCTGAAAGCACATTCTTCCGATACGCTCCATCTGTTATATTACCGGCTATACCGATGGCATCCTCGCTGATACTTTTAGCAATATCGCCTACCTGCTGATTCAAATCCGCTAATACCAGATTTACTCCTTTTTTTGCAAAGAATTCTGCGGTGGTCTTCCCGATGCCTGCAGCACCTCCGGTTATAACAGCTGTCTTTCCCGCTATTGAAAACTCGGGATCCGAACCATAATATTTCAGCATGATATATTCCTCCTTCTATTACTGCGCTCTTTCTTTAAATTCAGCTACATTGTCTTTATTTACTTCTTCAAAATCAATCCAATAATCCTTTTCAACTGATTCACCTTTAATTGCCTGAATAACTACCTCTACCGCCTTACTGCCCTGGCCTGCACCATCCTGGAAAATAGAAGCTAACAGATCGCCCTTTTCTACTGCCTTTAACGCATCGGTAATACCATCCACACCAATTGCCGGAATCTCTTTACCGGATGCCTTGATCGCCTCTCTTGCACCCAGCGCCATCTCATCATTCTCTGCTACTACGGCATCAATATCTTCAAACGCCTGCAGCCAGTTTTCCATAACCGTCATTCCTTCAGAACGTGACCAGTTGGCTGTCTTTTCTGCCAGAACTTCAATGTTCTCATACTTGTCCAGAATATTCTGGATACCCTGCCGCCGCTCGATCTGTGCGGATTGCCCCATCGGTCCTTCGATAATAACGATCTTACCTTGTCCACCGATCAAATCTGCAATTTTCTGCATCTCCATTTCGCCGGCAGTTACGTCGATAGAACCCACATAGCTGGTGAGCTTATCATTATTTACTCTTGTATTCACCCCTACAACTGGGATATTTGCTTCAACTGCCTTATCTACACACGGAGAGCATGCATCTGCATCCTGTGGGTTCAGAATAATACCGTCCACACCATCTGAAATCATGGTTTCAACCTGAGATATCTGTGTCGCAGGATCATAATCACCATCGTATACCACTAGTTCTGCACCCAGCTCTTCTGCTTTTGCCTGTGCCGCATTTGCAATGCGTACTGTGAATTCATTCTTTAAGCTATATAGGGTGATACCGATTTTTAATTTATCACTTTTTTCCTCTTTTGCTGATTCCGTCTCTTTTGTATCAGCTGTTTCGGTATTCTCCGATTCTTTTTTCGTATTACCGCCGCATCCGCTCATCATACCTACCGCTAAAACTACGCTTAATATTATTCCTGTCACTCTTTTTTTCATTTCTTTCCTCCTTGATTTTTAATTGTATTGAATATTCAGTTACTATTTATTTACTTTCGTTCAATGAATCTAACATTACTGCTCCTATAATAATAAGCCCTTTGATGACTAGCTGCCAATAAGAAGATACTGCCATCATGTCCAATCCATTGTTCATAACTCCCATGATCAGGAAGCCGATAATTGTTCCCCAAAGCCTTCCACGCCCTCCGGATAGACTGTTGCCGCCGATAACTGCTGCTGCAATAGCATCTACCTCATATCCGTCACCGCTTTGCGCAAGACCTGATGTGACGCGGGATGTTAAAACAATTCCGGCAAGCCCGGCCAACACACCGGAAATCATGTATACGGAACATGTGATCCGCTTAATGTTGATACCGGATACACGAGCCGAAACAGCATTTCCACCTGTCGCAAATACATAGCGTCCATAGGGACATTTGTAAAGAACCACAAAGGCAATCAACAGCACAACTACCAGTATTAAAATCGGTATTGGCACCATTCCCACACTTCCTCCTCCGATTTTCAAAAAGCCTTCCGAAAGTCCGGGAACCGGTTTTGCATCACTTGCCATAAAAGTAATACCCCGCGCGATACTCAACATACCAAGCGTTGCAACAAAAGCCGGAACACGAAGATATGCGATAATAATTCCATTCAATGTACCCAGCACCAATCCTACGCCCAATCCTACAAGGACCGCTGCAATCCAGGGCAGTCCGGTCTCTTCTCTGGCGACCAGCGCTGCAAACATCCCTGCCGCCCCCACAATAGAGCCCACCGACAGATCAATTCCTCCGGTCAGCACTACGAAGGTCATACCGATCGCCAGAAACCCATTGATGGAAGTCTGACGGAGCATATTTAAGATATTGTTTATTGATATAAACTTGGTCTTCATAATAGTGAAGAATGCAAATATCAGAAACAGGCCGATAATGACACCGTATTGTGCAACAAATAACTTTAGATTAAATGTCCCTTTTTCTTTTCTCTCTTTAACCATTTCTTGCTACCTCTCAATCCGTATGTTATACATGCGATACTGCCATTTTCATAATCGATTCCTGCGCAAATTCCTCACGGTTTAATACACCTCCCATAATACCATTGCTTAAAACCATGATGCGGTCAGACATTCCCATGACCTCCGGCATTTCCGATGAAATCATAATGACGGCATTTCCTTTGGCTACGTATTCGCACATTAACTTATATATCTCTGTTTTTGCACCTACATCGATTCCTCTGGTCGGCTCATCTAATATCAGTACCCTGGGACGCTTGATCATCCATTTTGCAAGTACTACTTTCTGCTGGTTTCCGCCGGAGAGTTTCCCAACCTGCTGCCGTGGCGTATGTACCTTAATACGCAGGTCCTGAATCTCTTTTTGCACACTTTTGGCTTCTTTTGCAGAGGTAATAAATCCGGCACTGCTGAATGTATTCATGGATGGGAGGGTGATATTATGTGCCACAGACATCTGAAGCACCAATCCCTCCAGTTTACGGTCTTCGGTTACATAGGCAATCCCCTGACGGATTGCATCTTGCGGTTTATGGATGGTAATCTTTGTCCCTTCCAAATATATTTCACCGCTGTCCGGCTTCTCAAGACCGAAGATGGCATGCATCAATTCCGTCCTTCCGGCTCCTACAAGTCCGGCGATGCCAAGTATCTCTCCTTCCCGTACCTGGAAATTGATATCTGTAAATTTACCCTCCTGAGTAAAATTACGAATCTCAAAAAGTGTATCTTTGATCTCAACCTCTTCTTTCGGGAAATAATCATTCAGCTCACGTCCAACCATATTCTTGATCAAAATTCCGTTATCAATATCGCCGGCGTTCCATGTATTAACATAATGCCCATCCCGCATAACGGTAATATCATCGGCGATCCGGAATATCTCATCCATTTTATGAGAGATATAAATAATGCCTTTTCCTTGTTTTTTCAAATCTTTAATGATCAGAAAAAGCTGCTCTACCTCTTTATCTGTTATGGCCGATGTAGGTTCGTCCATAACGATAATTCTGGCATTTAAGGAAATCGCTTTTACAATCTCAACCAGCTGCTGATCCGCGACCTTTAAGTTCCCGACTTTTTCCTTCGGATTAATGGATACCTTTAAACCTTCAAGCAGTTCTTTTGTCATTTCATACATTTTCCTATAATCAACAAAAGGCCCTTGCCGCGGTTCACGTCCCAGGTAGATATTCTCTGCGACTGTCATCTCGGGAATCGGAGATAATTCCTGATGGATCATAGCAATACCCATCTCCTGGGCATGTTTTGGGGTAGTCAGTTCAACTTCCTTTCCCTCGATTTTAATTGACCCTTTGTCATACCGGTGTACCCCTGCCAGGATTTTCATCAGTGTCGATTTTCCGGCTCCGTTTTCTCCCATCAATGCATGTACTTTGCCGCCTGCTAACGTGAAATCAATACCATATAAGACCTGAACGGAATGAAAGCTTTTCTCAATCCCCTGCATTTCAAGCAGCTTCATAATGCAGCCCCCCTTTCTTTTTTCTATGCTGCTATTATAATCACATTTTTTTCATTTCAAAGGTTTGATTTTTTTAGGTTTGGTTCAAATTTTTAATTATGGCTTTTTTTCGCTTTACTTTTTTAGCAAAACCATATAATCTGAAAATATCTTATTACTGTTAGAGTATTCTGTTAGAGTGCTCTGTCAATATGATGAGGGGGAATTCTATGCAATCTGTTTTACACAAATTTCAAAATATGAGCCTGATCTGGCAATTTACGCTGGTAGTGTTTTTTATCCTGTTTATACCGACAATCTTAATCTTTATCATTTATATCCATATATTCCGAACTTCTTTGATCGATCAGGGAAAAGCACTTTTACAAAAGGATTTAAATCAGCTCTCCTATACTATGGATTCAGGATTTGATACAATTGACTCGGTAATTGCAGAACTGAATTATCAACAGGAATTTGCTTATTTTTTAAATAATAAAACAAAGTTAAGCCGGCAGGAACAGGATTATTTCACATCCCAGCTACGTGGAACTGTCACGAAACTGCGCAACCTGTATCCTAACTACTTCAGGCATATTGCTATTTACAGCTCGAATACACAGATTGAGGATTCTTTTGATTACATGTATGATTTTACGTATATGGACCGCCTGGAAGAGACAAAATATGCATCCGCCATCATCAATGACTCGCGTAAACTGATCCATGGCAAGATTCGAACACCAGAATATACGTATCCTGATAAGCTTCGTGATGATATAAATATAAAAGAAATTGATTCTTTGATAATCCCGGTATATCAGAAAATCTTCAGTCTGAACTCTGAAGATTTAGTTGGGGTTCTGGAGATTAATGTTGCTTTGGATAAGCTGATTCCTTCCAGCACTCTGACCGACATGGATACAGGCATTATGTATTTTTTATACGACGATGATAAGAATATATGTTACGCACTCCCCTCTCAGATCACTGCTTCCCGGATACTGGCTGATTTCACTCAGGAATCTGGTCTCATTCAGGGAACTTTAGATGAGAAGAACCACTATTTTGCATACAGCCGCTGTGAAAAAACCGGAATGCTGAGGATTACGGCCCTCTCTGAACAAATACTGCTGCAGCCTGTAAACAGCATGTTCACGAAAGTTACGATTGTGACACTGCTGGCACTCTTCTTAATTGTCTCACTTGCTTTTCTGGCAATTAAGGTTTTGCTGCGACGTCTGTCGGAAATGGGGCAGATGATGAAAAAGATTGAAGTTGGGGATTTTGACATTCATGTGAATGAAAACGGTTCCGATGAAATATCCCGGATTGCCAAAAGCTTTAACAAGATGGGGACTCGCTTAAAGGACACGATTCATTCCCTCGTCACACAAGAGAAAATGCAGAAAGAAACGGAACTGCGTGCCCTGGAAGCCCAGATTAACCCGCATTTCCTCTACAATACGCTGGAGACGATGCGCATGCAGTGTGAAATCGATGAGTATTATCAGGTTAGTGACGGACTTGCCGCCCTGAGTGATCTGTTCCGCTACAGTGTCAAATGGACCGACGGAGAAGTTCCCTTTGCGCTGGAATGGAAAAACCTGAAGGATTATGTCTCTATTATGCAGCTGCGCCACGAGTCTAATCTGCATTGCATACTGGATTATCAGGATGATACCGGAGATATGGATGAAATTACTGTCCCGAAGCTCATACTCCAGCCTTTGATTGAAAATTGCTTTAACCATGGGTTCCGAAATCAGTTTCCCCCATTTGAATTATATATATCAGCTCGCATGGATGCTTCTGATCTGCTGATCACCATTCAAGACAACGGAGCCGGCATGAACCGGGAACGGCTTACAGAAATTCAAACTGCCTTCACGCAGGGAATTCCTATTAAACGGACTAACTCTCACCATTCTATCGGCCTGCATAATGTCATGCAGCGAATAGAAATGCTCTGCAGACCGGGCAGTCATATTGAGATTACAAGTGAAGAAAATCATGGAACTACGATCTGTATTCATATTTTAGTTTAGGGGGTAGGCAAGATGTTTAAGGTAATTATCGCAGATGATGAGGGTTTAATACGCAGAGGAATCATCTCCATGCTGAAACGAAACATTCCCGATGAAATGGAATTCTATGAAGCCGGAACAGGCAACGCTGCTCTGGAGCTGGTTCATGAGGTTAATCCTGCTCTGATCATCACGGATATCAGAATGCCGGGACTCAGCGGTCTGGATTTGATCGAAGAGCTGCGCCGCAGTCACCAGAAAACTTCCGTGATCATCATATCCGGTTATGAAGATTTTAAATATGCACAGAAGGCCATTGCTCTGGGGGTCAAAAAATATGTGACCAAACCTGTCAATAAACCGGAGTTTATTGAACTGGTCAATCAAGAACTGCAGAATCAGAAGAAACGGTTATTGTTCCAGGAGAAAGAATTCCATAAAAAACTGGCTTCTAATGCCATGGAGAAAGAACTGCGGGAACGGCTTTTGCTGCAGCTTATGAATGCCAAAGATGCACAAGAGGCACAGGATGCTATGAAGCATTTGAAGGAACTGCAGGTGACTTTTCATGCAACAGTATATACATGCGTGATGATTCAGTACCATAGTGACGCAGCACTGGACTATCTGGACTTTTCAATCGCTAATATTGCACAGGAGTATCTCAACAACTCCGTCCATTCCGATTATATGGGGTCTGCCAAATTTTCTGAGAATGAACTGGTGATACTTGTCGCCGGACAGGGGACAAAATCGTTCCTTTCCGATATTCGTTCTATGTTTTTTGAGATTATCGGAAAACTGATTGATTTTTATCATTATGATTTCTTTGCGGGCATCGGAAATATGGTCTATGAACCTGAATTAATATCCCGTTGTCTGGGTTCATCGCAAAAAGCGGCCAATTGTAAGATTTTCGGTAAAGAACAGCGTATTCAGTTTTATGGGACTTTGGAAAGAGGAACACCCCCTGATGATGAGACTGTAAAACAGCTGGAGAATGCAATGCGCTCTATGAATGGGGTGAGGATTGTTCAGGTATTTTCTGCATTTACAAAAAGGCCTTATACAAAACAGAATTTGCTGGCATTTGAAAAAATGTATTACCGGCTCGAGCAGGAACTTCTGCATCAGATATCGATCCGCCAGTACCAGGTAGAACATAAGATGCCCAGACTGTGCAGCTTTAAAGACTTATGGAGCATACCTGCTATGAATCAGGGGATTTTATCTTTTATTACTGATATAAGCAGCCATAGCAGCGTTTTGCCGGTTTCACAGAATAATCAGAAGCTTCTGGAGGATATTATCCGGTATGTGCAGGAACACCTTGGCGAAACGATCGATCTGAATACAGTTGCCGATGCTTTTGGGAAAAATCCGGCTTATATCAGCGCTCTTTTTAAGAAGGGGCTTCAGCAGGGCTTTAATGATTATCTGACTAATGAGCGGATGGCCCTTTCAAAGAAATATTTAAAAGACAATTCTCTTCCGATTAATGAAATTGCAAAACTGTGTGGATATGCAAATCCGAAGTATTACTCGGTGGTCTTTAAAAAGAATACCGGGCTTACACCGGGGAAATTCCGGGAGTTGCAAAGGCTTTGATTGCTGTGCATTTTGGATATGCGATAGTCAAAGCTTTTATCTCAAAAACCTGATGTAACTGGAAAGTTCATGCGGTTATAGTTCGGTGTGTGAATATTGGAAAATTTAATATGTTGGCAGGCAGGACGCCGCTGTGTACGAGGAGAGGTGCGGTGGTGTTTGGTAGGATATAAGTTGTGTGGATACTTCATTTTAGACAAGGTGAATACTATTAAAGGTGGAAGAGAAGGTACCCTGCCTTATACTTTGCTATTAAATATTTAAAAATTCCGGAGATAACCACATACAGAAGTATAAATTCTATACTCTCCTCCATCTCTAGCCCTCCATTTCAAAAGATATTATTCGCTTTCATACCACTTTTTCTTCTCTTTTTTCATTTTTTCCCGAAATAACGCTACTCCATCATTATGCTTGCGGATTTTCATCACTTTTTCCTTACCGCTATAGATTACCGCATACTCAATATCCTCTCTAATACAACTAATCTGACGAATTTCTATGACTTTTTTCTTTTTTAGAAAACCATGCTGAATAATCTTATTCCCTTGTACCTCTGTCTTC
>Ga0153940_1000325_pt1 | contig 26570 bp, 17 predicted proteins | sample TSNJ024MetaG_FD_104736 | JGI IMG/M metagenome (GOLD analysis project Ga0153940, IMG submission 104736) | Attine ant fungus gardens microbial communities from New Jersey, USA - TSNJ024 MetaG | ecosystem: Host-associated > Fungi > Mycelium > Unclassified | place: USA: New Jersey, Brendan T. Byrne...
AATCTGATCCACCTAGCATGGTAGAAATCCACTGTCAAGGCACACTGCGTTTCACCAAGGCGAGCCTTGACAGTGGATTTCTACCATGCTGTATTATAAGTAAGGGCTTAAGCCCTTTTGTACTGGTGGGTCACTTTTTAGCATTAAAACCGGGTCAGGTTTCAGTGTAAATCAACAGCATATTCCTCAGCTAACTCCATCATCCGGTTACCGTTCCTGATTTCATCACTCCAGTAATGAATTTCTGCAAGCGGTGGAACATGGCTGAATATCAGAACCCGGTACTCTGATGGAGTTTCCTTAAGCACACTTTGGAACCATACAACTTCATCATCGGAAAATCCATATCGGACTTTTTCTCTATAATCAAAAAAATCCAGGAAGATAAACCGTACCCGAATCCATTCCATATCTATATAATAATACAGTTTTGTGTCCTGTTTATTGATTTCTTTCAGATACAACTCATATTGCTCTTCTTCTGTAAACCTTTCGGGATTATTGGCAAAATAATTTGAGTCATGGTTCCCCAGAATCAAGTAGAGGGGAAGTCCAATACTCCTCATGTCCTCCATCATTTTGCTGACATAATCCGTAGTCACCTCCCTGCTGACCATGCCGTCTGTCAGATCTCCCAAATGTATGATACCATCCAATTTCATCTGCTCTGCAACTGCTGTCATATTATGGACAGTATCGTCCCAGATACCATTTACCACATAATGGGAATCTGTCAGGAGCAGGAATCCCATTGTGGGAGATTCCTGATAATCAATAAATTCCTTAGCTTCTTCAATCGTTTGCTTATTTCTTCCCCGAAAAATTCCTTCTCTTTATATGATGCTCCTTCCGATAGGAACTCCACCTTTTTATTTAGCTCCTCCTATTCCTCTGCAAAAGCTTTTCCGTCATGTCTTAAATTTACCCTGAAATAGTATTCCACCGCAAATATATAATGGTTTTTTAATGCCTATTTTAAATCATTATCTACTGTTATTGCAACAGACTTATTATTCCCTGGGGAGTCTGATTTGCTTGCGCGAGCATGGATTGTCCTGCCTGACCAAGTATATTATAGTTAGAAAACCGAACCATCTCCTTTGCCATATCGGTATCACGGATTGCAGATTCGGCAGCCTGTGTATTCTCAACCACATTATCCAGATTATTTATGGTGTGTTCCAGACGGTTCTGGTATGCACCCATACGGCTTCTTTCTGTATTTAAGTATTTTACAGCTTTATCAAATGCTGTGATCCCATATTGTGCGCCTGCCAAGCTTTTCACGTTAACATTAGAAATTCCAAGTACCTTGCTGGATACGGAGGGTAATTCAATATGTAATTTATCCCCTGCGTCTGCGCCTACGTGAAGGAATAAATCTTTTTTGTATTTCGCTGTATTCTCCGGTTTATAGGCAACACCTTCACCAAATAACCCTCTGCCTATTCCGGCTGTAACATTAAATTGGGGATAACTCCACCCTGTCCACTGAATCGTATTACCACTTGCAGGTGTTACCGGATTTGCTGTATTTGAACGATCATCATAAACAATTAGTTGCTTATTGGCTTTATCTGCAACTATTTTGGTATAGTGATTATTCGGATTTCCGTTATTTGTTGCAGCAACAATAGTATCCAGTAAATCATCCACAGATGTTATACCCTGAATCCCTACTTTATAAATGTAGTGACTTCCACTTTGCTCCATCTTACTGTTAGAGGGAAGTTCATCTACAAACTCAATACTATAATGTCTGTCACAAGTACAGCATGTAGAGTAAAATCCGCTTCCAATCAACTCATTCATCTGAGCGGCAGAACCGGTAAAATTGTTGAAATCCAAAATGGCTGCATCGTGTGTAATGCTTACACTTCCTGTTACACCAGTAGGGTTGCCGCTGCTGTCTATTTCATTATACCCTTCTGTTGTTGTGTATACATCATTCATATATTTCGCTGTCAGAGAACTTCCCATATCAACCCAAGATGGCATGGATCCTCTTAACGCTATATCACCTGCAATATTATAATCCTGCGCCAGCAATACTGGTATCTCATTAAAAAGAGTTTTGACAGAAATACTGTCAATTTCCTTAATAATTTGATCTAATTCCTCTTGTATATACGCACGATCATCATCCGATAAAGTTCCATTGGCTGCCTTGATACTTAGCTCTGTCCCCCTGTGCAACATATCATGTATCTCTGACATCGCCCCGTCAGCAATCTGCACTAATGAAATACCATCCTGCGCATTTGACGACGCCTGCCGCAAGCCCCTTATCTGGCGTCTCATTTTTTCAGAGATAGCAAGACCTGCCGCATCATCTGCAGCACGATTAATTTTATATCCGGAAGATAATTTTTCCGTGGATTTTGCTTTCGATTTATTCATTATTCCAAGCTGACGTTTGGTATTCATGGCCATTAAGTTGTGACTGATGATCATATCTTAATCCTCCTGTGCTCTACTCGCTTCCATGCACGGCACATGTAATATATATCGGCAAATATTAATTTTACCAATACCGGTATCGGTACTTTTTTCCTATTTTAAGCATAAGCTTTACCTCATATTTTGTATTCTTTCATACTTCTTTTTTTTGCGCAGTATATCCATAATACAATCTGCAGATCCTTCGACTAGGGAAGGATGCATCAATGCTTTCTGATAGGCTAAGGTAATCGGTATTCGGCATTAAGTTATCCACATTCAAGTGTGCACCTCTCGTTTATATGATACATCTAAATATTCATCAATTAAACCCACCCATCACTTTCACTTCACTAAGAAACAAGAGTATTACCTGAGAGGTTTTCTTAATTTTCGTTATTTCTATCATATAGCTTAGTAATCAATCCAATTTCTTCAAGAACTTCGGCAGAGTAAAAGTTATTCATACTAAATACTCCTCTCTTTCTCTTCCTCCTGCAATTGTTTTTCCATTACTAAAGGTATCCTTTCTCTGCTTTTCAGTTCTTTCAAAGGTGCACCGACATATACTGTCCAAGGTTCCGTATCTTTATTTATCAGACTCATAGAACCAAATGATGCTCCCTCCCCAATCGTTACGCCTGGAAGGATAATGCTCCCTGCTCCAACCAAGGCATGTTTTTTTAATATAACCCTTTTTTCCACAACCCTACGGAATTTATCAGGGATAGTAGGATTAGTCATTCCCAATCCTGTATAGTCATCTGTTGCAGCGTATACACAACAATGAGCCGAAATACCACAATAGTCTTCTATCTTAATACCCGCATTACCGCCAAAAAGTCCTGTATAAACAGCAATATGTACATGATCCCCAATCATGATATTACCACTTAAGACACAAAAGTCATCTATCCTTACATAACTTCCAATGCTTATGTTTTCTGCACCATAAATACTGCAATTACGACTGATTCTTATACCCTCCCCCAAATACTTAAATCCATACTTCTTTAAATCTTCATTTGAATAAAAATTGTTCATAAAATAAATCCTTTCCAAATATTATCTTTTATTTTTTTATACAATAAACAAACAATTATGGTTATCCACTATTTCAAGTATCGCGGATTCCAAAATTTTTAAGTAAGTGCTTCAAAAAAGACAGGATATTATATATATTACGGTATCATTTCACGATGAAACTGATTACCATATTTGAAAGCATATCACTCCTTAATTTTATCCTCACTATCCATCCAGATTATCATATTGCGGTACATCCCTTCCATATCCGTAGCAGGCTGCCACCCTAATTCTCTTAGTTTAGCAGCTGATAACCTAATCTCTGTGATGGGAGCATAACCATAAATATTATCTTTTGGTATGTCATATATGACCTTTATCCGGCCGTCTGCAATCCTGTCCGCTACCAACTGAGCCATATCACGGATCCGCATGGTATTGGCTTCATTAACTACATTATAAGCTTCTCCGTTTTGACCAAATTTGAGTAACATGAAGATAGCCCTGACTGCATCCTCGGAATCTACATAGTTACCCATGGATGAACCGTCTGTATGCAGAATAATATCCTTTCCTCTACGAACTGCATTGGCAAATTGGACAAAAATACGGCTATCTTCCGACAAAACACCTGTGCCAAAGGTCTGCGCTAAGCGTGCAATTTTAACAGGAACGCCATATTCTTTATAATATGAGTAGCAATATTGTTCCGCCATACGCTTTCCCAAGGGATAGCAGCTACGGGCTGAAAGTATGTCGATATCTCCAAGATGCTCTTCTGTTACGTGATATCCGGTGTCCGGTATATTTCCATAAACCTCCATAGAAGAAAGATAAATCATACTTTTGACATTATATAAACGCGCCAGTTCCAGCACATTCTTTGTGCCCAATACTATGGAATCTGCTGTTTCCACAGGATGGGACATCATTAAGGCTGATTGTGTTGCTGCAGCACAATGGATTATGTAGTCGATTTTGTCAGGCAATTGTGATTTAATGCGGGAAACACAGGTATAATCTGCTAAATCACTTTTTATCAGATATATGTTTGCCTTGTTTTCGGCATACATTTTTTGTGCCTTTTGACAATTCCGGATACAGGCATATATAGTGTTACTGTTATTATCACTATTTTCATTTAAGAGATTGTTAATAAAAAGTGAACCTAAAAAGCCGGTTGCTCCGGTGATTAAATATGTTATGCTATTCATGATTTCTTTCATCTCCTCCGCTTCGCTCAAGGTATGAACAGGTTATAAAAAGCTTGTACAATTAAATAGTATGAATAATCTGTAACCCTACTTTACTCCTTTCAAACCTCTTATGATATTACAGATCAAATCTATCTGTTCCTTACCCAAAGTAGGATAGAGAGGTAAAGTCAGGATTTGTTCCGAAACCTTTCTTGCAACCGGTGTCTCGTTTACCACAAACCGCTTCCTATAGCACTCCAAATCATTTAGAGCGGGATAAAAGTATTTCCTTGAAAAAATCCTATTTTCTATAAGTTTATCATAAACTCGATTGCGATTGCAATAATCAGGGTTGAATTGTACCGGGAAATAGGAATAATTACTTTTGGTATCTTTTTGACTCTTCTTTAATTGAATTCCCTCTATGTCTTGTAATTTTTCATAGTAATACTCGAATATTTTTTTTCTCTGTACAATATTTTCTTCAATATATTTTAAATTACACAATCCCATCGCTGCCTGAAATTCATTCATCTTTGCATTGGTACCAAAGTCTTTAATTTCTTCTTCATTAACAATACCAAAATTTTTTAATTGATATAATATATCTTTCATTTTTTCACTGGAAAAAGTCAAAGCCCCTCCTTCAATGGTATTGTATACTTTCGTTGAATGAAAACTAAACATAGAAGCATCTCCATAATTTCCAATTCCTATTCCTCTATATGTTTCTCCAAAAGCATGCGCGGCATCATAAATAACCTTAAGATTATATTTTTTCCCTATTTCTTCAATTTTTTCAATATCGCAAATAGTTCCATAGACATGAACCGGAAGAATCGCCGACGTTTTATCTGTAATCAGCTCCTCTATCTTTGCTGCATCAATGGTATAATCCTCTTCTTTAATATCACAAAAAACTGGTCTAAGACCATTTCGGACGATTGCATTGCTGGTAGAAACAAATGTAAACGGTGTTGTTATTATTTCACCATGAATAGTTAATGCTTGTATTAATAACTCTAAAGATAAATGACCATTCGTAAACAATGAAATATTTTTCACCTGTAAATATTTTTTTAATTCTTCTTCAAGCTCCTTATGGAATTCACCCATGTTAGTCATCCATGCACTATCCCATATAGGTCGTATTTTTTCGATATAATCCTCATATGGCGGAAGAGTGGCGCGTGTTACATTTATTTTTTCCATATTAATCCTTTACTGCGTTTCCTTTGTGTTCTGATAACCTCTCCAACATCTGGAAAACTATATGCTTCAATAATATAACATTCTCTAAAACTCCTATGCCGGATAGCTTGATTGTGAAAACTACCTATGTAAATTTCCAGAAACATCACTTAAGCATCCATAATAAACAAAACCTGAAGTATTTTTTAGTCAATGCTGTAACAGCCAATCCATTGTCTTTCGAGACAAAAATAACTGGTAATTTCCAAATAGCCGTCATATTAAACACATGTAACTTCTTTGTCATGTCTATATTTTGATGAAAAAACGCACCGCATGCAACAGGAATAACTCCCTATACACTACCTAACATTATATATTTATAGCGCTGCATATCTTCTCATAAATATTACTACCATTTTCACTTGCTAATGTCTGTATATCTTTTTCTTCGTTCAATGATATAAAATCCAGAAACTTATCCAATGATATAATACCTTCACAAATGTTTCCAATGCCTCTATCAATAGTATGCTGAAGCAAAGAAAGCTGTTCAGATTGCGGTAATAAAAGCGGAAGCATTCTTATATCCTTTGTTTTTGTATCATATATTATCCAAGTACAATTAATATAAGAAAATATATAAATTTTTGCACCACTGATAAATGCATGCGACACATGAATTCTTTGATGAGAGGACGCTTTTTCATTCCCATCTTCAAGTTTAGTATCAAGGTTGGATAAGATTTGAATCTGCTCAGAATTAATATCCAACTTAATAATATGCCGACCAAGGCAAGGAAATATATAAAGATGGTCATTTAACAATATCATTTCCACATAATCAAAGAAACCTGATGAATCACATTTAGAAAATTCCGAATATTCTTTCAGTTCATGATTATTAATATTCCAATAAAGCAGACCAGCTGCATTCGATTTGAGAAGCCATATTCCCTCTTCATCTGCTAACATTCCTGAATAACTATCTGTATCTAACCCGACCATATGCCAATTTGCTTCTAGTGTCTGTGCATTCAATGCTAAGATTATATTGCTATTATTAATAGTACAATAAATCATATCACGAACAAGGCAAACAGTATTTCCAAACCAATGCTCTGTTCCTTTCACAATGCTTTCAGGTATGCTTCCAGTTACCGCATCTAAGGAGTCGACAGCCATATTATTCACATTTAATCGTAAAATCTCCTTACGTCCAAGACCAAACATAAAGATATACTCATGATATACACAAACTCCCCAATATTTTTCAGATTGATCCTCGTCCTTTACATTTACATATCTGATTTCATAAGTATTCACGTCTACGATCCCTATTTTCCTCGCGTTATAAGGAATACAAACGATTCTGTCTTGACATAGCACTATCTTGCGATACAATCTGAATCTTTCAAATTTTTCTTCGTTAAACGCACACACATATTCTACCTTTTCGGTGCTTTTATTCATCTTAAAAAGTATATTATATCTGTCAGTCATAAACCAAATATCATCTTCTATCTCTATACAAGTTTCTGTACTTAAAAGAGTTTTATCCATTATTTTCATTTCTCACCTCATATCATAATAATCTTTTATATTTATTTCTTATTTTATATAAATATTAAAATAAGCATCTTTACTTTGATTCACAGGGCAATACACACTTTGACATATCTCCATAGATTCACCGTTAGCATACTTCATCCTCCAGTTTTGCAGTATTTCTCCCCTCCAAATATTTAACATATTTTCTACCATAATATTACCAAGTGAAGTATAAGAATTTGAACATGCACAGAATACAACATCACCTGAAGCATTAACCGCAATTTCCTTAAATAACTTATCACAGCCCATCCCTTTTTGTGGTACTTTGACTTTCCTAATACCCTTGAGCCGAAATAACTCTATAAATTTTTCGGTATCTGCTCTATTTGCTCCTACTTGACCTGCCAGAACAGGAGAAGCTAAGGTTTTAATATCTTCAAAAAATTCATCCTTTAACCACTCTCCTCCAAGAATATCATAATTGAACTTTTCTTCTTGCACAGAATTTTCCATTACAAAACAAGCATTCTGAAACTGAATTGTAAATCTATTATCCTTCCTATTTAACAGATTATAAACATTATTTTTAACTATTTTATAATCTGATCCGCTTCTTAGTTTTTCATCTTCTTCTGAATTTTCTCCATCTATCGATACAACAACTATTATCTGCTTAAATCTAAGCTTTAGTAATTTATTTATATTAAGAGAAGAAAGAAGCATGCCATTTGTGTGAAAGCGAAACACTTCAATTTCAGTATTATCCGCTATCCATTGACATATTTCAAACCATAAAGGATTGCAGAACATTTCTCCTTTCATGCAATTATCCACGATCCTTATAGTTCCAATCTCATTAATCTGTGTTACAATTTCCCTTGCTACACTCATAGGCATATTCTTATTACAATATTCTGCAGTTTTATATTTAAATATGTCACTATGAAAAGAGCAAAACTCACAATGTATATTACAATAACTTGATATTTCTATTCTAAGTATAGTAGGCCTCAAATCATCATTATTCTTATATAATCGGAAAAAAGTGTACTCATTTACAGAATAGATTTCAGGAATATTTTTTACATAATCATAGTCTATCTTTTTCTTAAATCCCAAATTATCTAATTGAGTATATATCTCATCGTGCTCTATATCCGTTGATACAATAATCAAGAAATCTTCTTCGTTTAACTTCTTTAAAACTTCCGGATTCTTAATTATATACTTATCATTAATAATTTCTCCTTGCTTTCTTTTATCATTATCTACTATCTCTAAAATATTCCATAATAGTCTTTCAGCTTTCTCTATAACATACCTGCCGATTGAAGTCTCTCCATTATAACCAAAAACAACTATTTTTCTACTCTTCATTTCTTGTACCCTCCTGACTCACAACTTGTAAACGCTCTTTCTATCGCATCTACATATGATTCAATAGAAAACTCCGGTTTACGAACCCACTCTTTCCACTTCTGACTTTCTTCCCTGTACATCTCTTTGTTTTCAGCCAATTGCAAGACAAATTTAAACATTTCATCATAACCGCCTTCAATACAATTTTCTAAACCTACAGCCGGTGTTACATCCCTTAAATGGGATGTGAGAACCCATGGTATTCCACAATGAGCTGCCCAACAACCACTACCACCGCCTCCCATCCTATCAGGTTCAAAGTATACATCACAAATTTTATACAACGAGGGCAGGTTTTGTTCATACCCCCACTCAATCACTTTTCCTCTTTGTAATAAATATTTCATTTTCCTTATAAAACGCATATCCAAATTACTCCCTACCACAATCCAACACATATCTTCATTCTGCTCTAAAAAACATTTCATCTTTTCCAGAAATTCATCAGAAAGCTCATACCTAAGTCGATTTCCTGCAGTAACTAATACAAAAGCACTTTCCTTTATTTGATAATCTTTCCGGGCATATTCTTTATCTGCCGATGCATTGTAGAAGAGTAGTATTGGAGCTGCTTCTATCTTATCCATTGGGATAGCTCGATAAATCTTATTCACTTCGTTACATCGTTCTTTATCTCTTGCTATGTATTTGTCAAACATCATACTGCTTGTGTAATCGCCTAACGGCGCATGAATAATCGGATACTTTCCATAGAGCACTGGAGCTGCTGCAGAAAATTCCCAGGATAAATCAACTATAAATTCTGGATTATATGTTACTATTGTATTGATATAATGATTCAATTTCTCGTATATATCCTGACCAGTATTATAAATAATCTCAACATTTGAGTTTATAACCAGCAGATGTTCCTTGGAAAACCGTTTTGAGTCCTGCTTAACTTTATAAATAGGGGGGATTTTAACCTGTTCTTCCACATAATAGGCGATATCAGCAACAAATATCTTTACTTTGTAATTTCTGCGTGCTAATTCATTTGCTACATTGGAAATCAGCATCACACTTCCCAAATTCTGATTACCCAAAGTGCTTGCAAGGACTGCAATATACCCTATGTTTTTTTGCTGTATAGAAATATGTCCGTTATATAGTTCAGAAATAATTCTATTTACGCTTTCTCGATGATCCAAATAATAATCTGAATATAAATATTGCGGATGATGTAATATTATTCGCGGAAAATCCATGAAGCTAAGCCAGAATCTGTTTACAGGATCCCCGACTTGATTAATTTTCTTATGGTATTCCATTATATCCTTGCTTTTACACAGTTCAAAGCGAAACATATATTGAAAGTATTCAATATATGTTTCTATACTCTTTGATTGCTCCATCTTATCTCTTAGCCATTTTCTGACAGTATCCCTAACTTCCTTTGATTGATTGCCTATCAGGTCCACATATTTCTCATCTTTTAAATCTATTTGCTCTAATTGTTTCAACATATCCACAGCATCAATTTTTATTCCCAGATCATGAATATCTACAAATGCTTCCATGGTATCAATCAGACTGTCATCTTTAAACACATTAAAAAGAAGGACTTTTTCATCTTCCCATACATCAAAATAATGCTCAAACGTAAAACCAGCATTATGAGAGTTAAAAAAGGGGAATTTCCTGCTAACATCCGATCTCTCTATTCCAATTTTTGCCGTCCCAAGCAACACTCTACTTTCCTTTTTCCATATCTCTATACGATTATAATTGGATTCTGGCAAAAACCATCCATTTATACTTAACATACAAAAATCACATTCTTTGACTAAAACACATTTATTTATTTCTCCTAATAAAAAATGTGTTCTCGAAATTTGTGTTTTTAGAGTCCTCTTACGCTCTAAAACCAGGTCCATATCCAGCTTGATCACTATTTTTTTTACTTTTGTATATCCCTTTATCTGCTCCTTAGGAGTATGTGCGTCCCACGGGTATAATAAAGTAAAATATCCCACTTTATTTTCTACAAAAATATAAGGAATAGAATTATCTTTCTTATATAAAACCACATCCTCATCTTCCTGATATGGTTTTTCAACTTCCAATTCTTCCCTTGTATAAACACTTATTCCTTCTGCTCCTATAATAGATAACTGTATATCAATATAACGTCTATGAGATTCTAATAAACATTCAGCCTTTGGTTTAGTATCATAACTCATAACCTTTGCATATAATTTGTCACCTAATAAATTATACTGTTTTTCTTCCATATCCGGTACAATACCTTGAATAAATGCAGTCAAAATTCCTTTAAAATCATCAGGTAAATAATGTACTAATTTATTAAGTCTGTCATGAATCATACCACCACTCTCCTTTAATATAACCGTTTATCTTTTATTCGAATATACCTTCTTCCATATCATATTGCCTTTGCGCTAATTGTTTTTCCTGAACTTTTTGGTTCTGCCATATATGATTGATGTAAGCATGAATATACTCTTCTATTGTCAATGGATTGTAATAATACGGTTTGGATACATAAAAATAGTCCTTGGAAAAATTTAATTTCAAATATTTTTTTACCGAAGGATATATTACCAAAGAATTATTGCCAAAGTCATCCGGTTCCGGAAATTCAAGAACACCTTTTACCTCTCCCAGTTTTGCCCAAATACGTTTCACCAATTCTCGAGTCAGCAAATCAGTTGGATGTCTTTCAGAATAAAACAATAATATTTCTTGATAATTTTCTCTGATATAATCAGATATCATTATGTCACAGTATTCTTTTTCTCTTCTTTCAAGTTCTCTAAAACTATTTTCCGCTTTCCCTATTACAGCTTCCTCCGTCATAAATTCTGTATCTGTCAAACAATTAACGATATTCTTTACAGTCATTCCCTCAGCATATAACCTGTCAATAAACTTGTCACCCCATGGAAATGTATAAGGGTCATATTTTATTCTCCTATCCGGATTTTGCCAATGCCCGGCTTGTGGATAATAACCATTAAAAAACATGTTTGGTATTATAATTACCTGGCAAGAAGAATTTAATAATTTTTTTATTGCTTTCGTACTCCATTTATAGCTAAATTTATTATCTTCTGTGATATACTGGGTAATAAATACATCAATTTCCTTTATAATGCTTTCATTAGGACCTAATGCCTTTTCCCAAACATTTATATTTTGAATCAATGGTAATCTTAGAATAAAATAATCTTTGAAAAAAGACTCATTCTTTTTAAAATACATTATAATCCTAGTAATTTGGCAATTCCCAAAAAAAGCCATTAATTTACGTTTCTTTTTCAAAAAACGTATTTGTTCTATGATAGCTAAATCTCTATAATCAACTTGATTTTTTACCTTTAAAACCCAATCAGGAATAAAGTCTTTAAATGCACAAAAGTTCATTTCTACCAGCTGATTGGAAATTTCATTCCACTTACTGCTGCAAATAACAATTTTCTTGTTTTTTTCCTTTAATATATCCGGAGACATAACATCTATCCCCCAAAAAGTATCTCCCTGCTTCTCCTGATCATTTTCCACAATAGCTTCCACTCTGCTATAGTCAAATCTATTTTCTATATATTCTTTTGCCTTTATCCCCAAACCCCAAATCACAATTTCATCTTCATTTTGCCATTCTACCCAGGAATTATTTGACTGTACTTCCATTCTTGTTTGCAAGTACGCCGCTCCCTCCTTAATTCCTTTTCCATATAAAAAAGGTTTAACTGACAAATCATCGTACAAATAATATTTTGACAACTGAGCGATATGTTTAATAAAATTCTCATCCTGTTCTTTTGTAAATCCATAGTTTAAAGCATTAACAATCTGCACTTCCACATCTTTTTCGTCATATGCCTCATATAAGCACCCTTTGCCCGATATTTGATTATAACCAAGCATAAGAGTTGGCTTTTTCCTAATGACAGATACATATGCTGACTGTGATAAAATAGTTATTACCAGGTCAGAAAAGTCTATTATTTCATTAATATTAACATCCTCAGCCAAAATTACGTTTAACGGAAATCTATCTTCTTTCATCCGATAATCTTTCATAAGCGGATGGGGTTTGTAAATAAAATTCCAATTATGCTTTCCCGCTAATTTAGAAAGTTCAATTGCAGCTTCATCACTTGAAGTAAAGATAGGAGAATGATATTTTTTCGTTTTCTCGGTATAAGGATAGAAACCCGAATCCAAATCAAATTGTCCTGCAAACAAAATAATAGGATGATTAAAATCTATTTTCTTTTTTATCCTTTCCATTATTCCGACTTTAGGTTGTTTATTCCTGTTTATACCGGTAGTATAAAAATATTCTCTTAACTGGCAAGCTTTTTCAAGATCGTTGTCATTAATTTCTAATCTTAAAAATCTTTCCGGATAAATAGAAGGAAAACTCTCACCCATTTCTCCCAAAGAATCTATCGCATATGTTCCGGGCAAAACACCAAATTCAATATAAGATAACGGAATAATCATCTCCTCACTAATTTTTTTAATAATACTATTAATACCTGTAAATTCATTCCATAACAAAATCAACTCAGGACGAATCAGCATTAATAAGTTTCTGATAAATTTTATAGCAAAAACTACAAGCAATATTGCAGCCTGTTCATCAATTCCCATATATCTCTTTAAATTATAAAACTCATCCTGAAATATTTTTTCTTCCTCAATGATATTTTTAAGTTCAACTGTAACTACAATTTCATTACCTGCCAAGAAATTTTTTGAAAAAATTGCCGGTTCAGATATATAGGAAAAATCATACTTTTTTGCTAACAGCTCCACTGCTTTAGAGGGAAGCATTACAATAATATCAGTATTCAACATGTTATCTCGTATTTCTTCAAGAAAATGAAATCTTCTATCGATACTTGTGCTTTTGGAAGCATATAAAATTTTCTGCTTATTATAATTTATATCAATCTTTTTAATTTCATTTATACTCTCATCTACAAGATCCTCTAACAGTTTTTTATCTACTATCATTACATGCCCCTTCTCTTTTAACTGAATTGCCCGGCTATTTCTATCAAATTATCAATACATCCCACATGTGGATATTTTTCTAATTCTTTTTTATTTTTAAATCCGAAACCATACATAACGCCAATAAAATCAATTCCACAATTAGCCGCTCCAATAGCATCGTTAGTCGTATCTCCAATCAAAACGGTCTCTTTTAGGTCTGTAATCCCAAGATTTTCAATGCACTTTAGAATAATATCTGTTTTTGTCATCCTATTCTCAAAGTCGGCTCCAATAATATCATCACATAATTGCCTTATTCCAAAATGATCTAATAATTTTAAAGTATAATCTTCCCTTTTATAAGTAGCCACACCAATCAAAACCTCTCTGCCTCTCAAGAAATGAAGCAGATGAAAAAGATTTGGATAAACTACAGCTTCAAACAGAAATTTATCTTTATATACATTCCGAAATATTTCAACCCCTTTTAAAGTCTCTTCTTCAGACAGATGAAATTTTTCCTTCAAGGATTGATAGATCGGAGGCCCGATAAATGTTTGAAGTTCTTCATCCAACAAATGAGGTAATCTCATCTGTTCTATTGTATAATTCAGGCTTTTCTTAACCCCTATGGATGTATCCAGCATAGTGCCGTCTAAATCAAATAATACCGACTTATACATACTTATTCCTTTTCCTTATAAACAGATTTTGTTATAAAGTGAATATCTATATGCTCCAACTCTTTCAGTGCATCGTTGATTGCATCATTTTTTATCTGATATGATTTCATATCTAACTCAAACATAAAATCCTTATCAAAATAATTTTCTGTTCCATTTTCAGAGAAACCATCAAACCCCGCCATAGTTACTTCTTTTACACCTATTTTTTCTAATAGCTTCAAAAGCATTAACATGGAAGTATCCTTCACTTTATCTTTTCTATTAAGTAACGTATCATAATTAAAGATATAATTGGCTTTTATAGCGCTTTCTTCAATATTAGAAGTCAATATTATTTTCTGTGTATCGCTGATTTCATGTTTTCTATCCGATAGTTGCATATATCGTTTAACATTACTTACAAAAATATAATCTACAATATATTCTTTTGGAAGAAAGTTTACAGATATTATCACCGGCTTTTCTTTATCAATAACCCTCTGAATATTATTTTGTTGATCTCTTACTGTCGAGCCGGGAGCTAACAACAATATTTTTTTATTAGCCAAATCCATTGTCAATTTCTTATAATCCTGAGTATCATCAATTATCTGCTTTTGATATTCCATATATTTCTGTTCAATGTATTGCTCATCATAAATTAATTTTCGCTCATCCTCAATACTATCTAATAGTTCATTCATTAATTTAACCGACAATGTTTTCTTATTTACTAAATAAGTTACATAATTGGGGTGGCAGTCATTTGATGCCGCCAAAAAATATTTAAAGGAATATCCCCAATAATGCTGCTGATATATAGGCATTATATTTACATCAATTACTTCCAGTATATAATCTATTTTATAATGTTTATTGCAATTCTCATTTAAAAAGAGTGCCAAAAGTTCAATATTTGCATTCCCGGCCCCCTTCCCCATACCATAGCAGGAACCATCCAGAACAATAGTCCTTTCCGTATTGATAGATAATATCTCAATAGAATTACTGTACGCAAGCTGAAAATTATTATGCGAATGATACCCAATATAAATATCATTACATAAATTACTATCCATTAAATAAAAATATCTAAACAATTTTTCACGATGCAGCAGTCCATAAGTATCCACGATAGAAAAAGTATACGGCTTTATACTATTTACCTTAGATATTAAATCCAATATTTCGTAATCCGTATAAGATGTAATCGAAACCGGCTGTATAAATAACTTATATCCTTTATCTTTAATCTGCCTGCAGAATTCTAAAGCTTCATCAATATTACTTTTTTTAAAAATGACTCGTATACCATCAAATATAGAACTTTTGCAATCACTGACATTCTCAATCGGGCAAGTTCCAAAATCAATCATTCCTACTTTTAAAGAACATTTTACTTTTTGCGTTGAAAACACTTTTTTAAAAGATTCCGTATCCGGCTGAATGGTACTGTGCATATCAAAAGGCGTGTTCTTATTAATAAATCCCATTTCAATAATATCAACTTCCGCCGAATCCAATCGGTTAAAAATTGTGTTTATTGTATTGTAGCCAAATTTCCAATTATTCACAAATCCGCCGTCTCTTAATGTACAATCCAATAATTTTACCTTATCATTCATTTTCATCATCACTTTCATTTACCGAAAGATATCTGGCTTCTGCTTTCATTTTTTTACGCGATTCCAGAATACCTTCCGCTATTTTCCAATCTTCTTCCGTATCAATATCACAAGCTTCATCCTTTGGAATGACATATGTTTCAAGCTTTCCTCCAAATATCGGATTTAATCCATTCTCCTGCATTGCAATAAAGCTTTCTCTCTTCCATGCTGTCAGACACCATACCACTTTATCAACCGGATCTAACAATTGGCTGTTTATTTTTTCTGATGGACTAAAGTTAACTGGCTTTCCTAAATAAAATGACTCCGTCTTTTCAGACACTACAGACATAACCGTATCACAATCTCTTTCATTCACAAAATTCACAAATCCTGCTAATGTTTCCGAACGGATAAGCGGCGATGTAGTATTAATCATTACAACATAATCACACTCATGCTCTTTTAAAAATTCATACACAAACTCTCTATTTGTTGCAGTATCACCTGCTAACTCCACTGGACGTTTATGAAAAAGAGTTCCTAATCGTTCCGCTGTTTTTCCTAATTCAATACTCTCTGTATTCACCCATACACTTTCAAAATAATTATTTTGTAAGCTTAACTCTATCGGATATTGAATTAATGGTTTATCCCCCAAATAACGTAAGTTTTTTTTAGGTATCCTTTTGGATCCCAATCTTGCAGGAATCATAGCAATCATTTTGTAATTATTCATAAGAATTCACCTTCACTTTCCAAGTCTTAATAAGATTTTTCCATTTCCTGTTTTTCCAATGATTTTCCATATATCAAATCTCTTTCTTTTAAATCATAATATGAATTATATTTTAATAACTGGCTGATATGTTTTATAAATGCCGTTTCCTGTGTTTGAGTAAAGCCACTCCTCAGAGCTAATTTCAGTGTGCTTTCAATTTGATTCATTTGGAAAGCCTGATAGGTGCAGCCCTTATCTTTTAACTGCGTATAACCAAGCATTAACGTTGCTTTTCCTCTAATCAAAGAGGTATAACATACTGTAGAAAGTATTGTTATCGTAACATCAGAAAAATCGATCAGTTCATTTATATTTGCTTTATAAATCACAATAGCTGATTTCGGCAGAATCCTATCTTTCTTCTCTGAAAACATATCCATGATAGGATGTGGCTTATAAATGAAATTCCAATCATTTTTATCACATATACCAGCCAAAGCTATGGCCGCTTCCAGACTGCTCTTAAAAACAGGCGAGTGAAACTGTCGTGCATTTTCGTTATACGGCTGCAAACCAGATTCAAAATCATTCTGCCCTGCATAAAATATAACCGGTCTGCCTTTTTTGATTTTACGATTCATATCTTCTTCAATTGATTCTTCAGGTTGAGTATTACGATTCAAACCTGTATTTCGCAAGTGATCTCTGATTCTCGCTGCTTTACACAATTCTTCTTTTGTTACTTGTATTTGTAAAAATGTTTCAGGATATCTGGCGGGCAGACTTTCACCCATCTGTCCTACCTTTTCCATAAAAATAGTTCCGGGAATATTTCCAAATTCCATGTAAATAATCTTAACCTGATACTTTTCACACAGATTACATATAATGTGATGAAACGCATGAAATGCATTCCATACTACCACTTCTTTAGGATGAAATTGCTGCAGCACAGCTTCTATAAAAAAAACTGCATAATGGCAAAACAGATACTCGTACCCTTGCTGCATATCAGCATGACGCATACGCAAATTTCTCGCAGCATAACACATATAATCAATATCTAAGCATTCCTCTTCATAATTTTCCCTTATATCTTTCTGCGGTTCTTTTTTGGGGTAATAATTTTTTCCAAACATCTTTGGTAATATAAAACAGTCAATACCAATTTTCTTTTTGGTCTGTTCCATCGAAAGCCATGTAGCCTCTGAAAACAATAATAGTTTATGTTGACCTAACAGTTTATCCCACTGATTCACGAAATGACAGATACCCTTATCATAAGACACAAAATCTGCAAATATAAGAATCTTATTTTGAAACTCCTTATATTTTCCTTCCAAAGACTTTATACTGTTAATCACTTCATCTATGAGACCTTCAGTACTTGCATCATCAAAAAAATCCTTGTAATAAATGAAGTCTTCTCTCTCTGTCAAGCCATAACTTACCAATTGATTTGCAATTTCAATATAATAATCCGTTGCAATCACAATATACCAACATTTCCAATCCTGAATGTCCAACGGATGCAAGATTGACTTACCCAAAAGGTCTTTTCCTCTTTTTTCTATAGAATTATCAATGTAACATTCCGCTTCCGGCAATACTTTTTCCAAGCTAAGATTTGTACTTATCTCACCAGTTCCCCAATAAACCACCCTTCGCTTCTTCACATCCATTTATTTTAATGTATTCCTCCTACTTTTATGCTTCTTGCTGTCTACTCAAATTAAACTATAAAGCTACCTCAATCATTCTGTTTGTAAACTCGTCTTTTATATTACAGGCTTTAATATATGGTATATTTATATCAACACACTTATCATTAGCCATAGCAAGAAATTTTGCACCCATACCAACTCCTTGAAAAAGCATATCAGCTCTAATCGCCAAAACATCCTCCAAATAATCCATGATGCCTGTCTGAACTTCCTTTATGGTATCCAATTGAAATGCATTCCTGTACTCTTTGTTCTTTACGACATTACCTTCCCAATCAATATAGGATACTGAGGCTGCAGGCTCCTTCAAAAGATTTTCAAGGCAGAAATAATTATCTTTGACTTTTTCCATATAAGAAGAATAATCATGTCCAAAATCGTGTATGGTTAAATTTTTTTTAGGTTCATAATTCTCATATTCTCTATAAAAATAAAGTCCTGTTAATTTTTTATTTAAGATTTTTTCCAAGCACATCTGACATGTTCCAGTTGAAACAAAATCAAATAATCCAAAACTTGATAAGTTGTCCAGTTGAAATCCGCTAATATATTTTAAATAATTACTCCGCATTTCATTTGATTTTGTATAAACTGCTTTCTTATGTGCCAGAATGTACTCTTCAATGTCCGGGTACATACTATTATCATCCTGACATATATCCTCTTCCAAAAAAAAACGCCTCTGTAACATTTCTTTCCCAGTACCGTTAAATGGAAGTTTTGCAGCATATCTGATATCATCATCATTCTGTAATGAAGCAGCGATTCCAAGGTTACGGGAAATCAGACAATAAATAGATGCCGGAATTGAGGTATCTCCCATTTTTATTCTAAACTGTCTTATTCTTTCATACATTTTATGCATTAAATAACCATCTCTTGAAATAAACAGCACTCTGTCCAGATATTCTCTTTCAACATTGGTAATAAACCAGAATATAAACTCAGTTAACAAAGGCGCAAGAAACTGATACCCATATTGATAAGCGCTTGAAAGCATCAAACATCCCTGAGATCCATATAGAGCAAAAGGATTATTCATTGCATTTGCTGCAAAAATTCCAACTTCTAATCTTGCCAACTCCTGCTTTATATTCCAAACTGTACACTGACAACTTGAAATTTCCAGCATCTCTATTGGTGTTTTAATTAAAAAACTATCTATGCCATACTCTTTTGCACAGATTCCATCTGCTTCCCTGGAGTCACCTATATGCAGGCAGCTTCCAACCCCTGCTTTTTGAAGATAAACGGAATATAAACCATTTGCCTTATCTGTCCCATAATCGCAGGACACCAAAATATCCAGATATCCATAAATTCCTGACTTAGTTAAAAATGAAATTATAATATCTTTCGAATAATACATATCAGATATCAGATATACCTTTTTCCCTTTTTTCAATGCATAGCGGAATGCTTTCACTACGCTATCCCTTTTTTTCAATATCATTTCTTCTGTCTGCAACTCATTTGCTTTTAAATGTTCCAGCAATTGCTTATCAGCCTGCGTTCTCCGATGTATTTCCTGATAGATATCATCAATATCAACTACTCCCTTTCCTGATAAATGTTTCTCAGCCCGAATTCTCTCAACAGCGAAATCAAAATTTAAACTGCCTGTCTTCAATGCTGTTAGGAAAAAAACATCTTCCGGATGAACCAGTCTGGTAATCAATGTATCAAAAACATCAAAGCTTACATTGTCATGCTCATCTATCTGCTTATAAAGTTCCTCTTCTTTTACTGCAAAATAACTATGATTTCTATTAATTAATTTATTATCTTCTATAAAAATTTCACCCGCAACATTCAAAACAGGAATATGATTTTTGTTACAAAAATTCTTAATTCTTTGAAAAATGATTCTTTGGGTACCTGACCTTGCAACTATGATTATCTGGCACTTTTTTCCTGCCAGCATATCAATATCAAGTATTGGTTTACCATATATCTCCCCTTCCGTTTGAAAACCATCTAACAGACCAATAATTGGATATTCCGGAAAAGACTCTATAATCACTTGTGTATTTGGACTTAGTCCATACAAAACCGTTGGTTTAAAGCTATTATGCCCTGCTATATAGTTTTTATAAAACGTATCAATGATATACTTATCCATTCCCTTCCCTATCTGCTATATACCAAATATCTGCGAATTTTCCCTCGCTTCATACAATGCCCGAAATACATAATAATCTGACGGTGTTGCAATTTTCATATTATAAGGTGTGCCTTCCACAGTGTGGAGCTTATGATTGTAATGATTCATCAGATGTGCCGAATCAATGGATTTAAAGCCATCCTTTTCCGCCTGTTTGTGCACTTCCCATATTTCTTTAAAATAAAAACACTGTGGAGCTTTTGCAACACGCATCTGACTTCTTGCAGGTACTTCCGTGATATTGTCTGCATCATCTACCTGTACAACGGATTCCGAAACGGTTTCTACTGTTATCGCATTGCCGTATTTTTTGACACATCTGATATTTTCCATTATCAATTCATCCGAAATCAGTGGACGCACCCCATCATGAATAAGGATGATATCATCATCCCTGCACACATCGAATAATATACGTAATCCATTATAGATGGAATCATGCCCCGAATCCCCTCCATTTGTTATCCATTTCACTTTTTGTATATTATATTGCTTCACACTGTCCTTTAAGATTCTTTCCCACCCGCATAAACATACCACACAAATGGCATCTATGCTGGGATTTTTCTCAAAATACTCCAGTGTATATATTAGTAAGGGCTTACCATGCAATTCAAGAAACTGTTTCGGTTTGGCTCCTGTATTCATCCTCTGACCAGTTCCACCTGCAAATATCAATGCATAATTCATGATTCTTCCCCCGTTATCTTAATGTTCTGTATCATAACAGGCTTTCCAGTTACTGTATATAACGCAAGCAGCGAACCAGAATCTCCATAGTAAGCATCGCTTATCGCAATCGCCCGATTTATATCTGCTGTATCATCAAATATCCCCCAACCTTCTTCTTGGTACTGTTGAACCAGCTGCAAGTACTCATCTGCCAAAAGCGGAAACATGGATTGCATCGTTGCCTGAATCAATGGATGCGGTCTCCACCACAATATTACATCTTCTCGTTCTCTAAAGACACAAAATACATATTTTAGTTTTTCTATAACTTTCTCTTTGTCGTTTAATAAGACTTGTATGCTTGTATTATAGAGCAACACTTTCTTTCTTTGTTCCACTCCGCCTTCATTCAGATAATATATCTTTTCTCTCCACTCCTGCGGCAATACTACAGTATCTCTTTTTGTATTTATCACTTTATCAAATTTTGGCGAACCAAGTGCCAAGAATTTTCTTTCAATCATTTGATGCAGCTTGTCACCATACTGTTTCTTTCCTAATGCTTCCTCATACACCCTTATATAGGTACTCCTCACTTTTTCCGACTGTACAACCACCCTGTCAGCTTGAAATATCCCACTCACAGTACAAAAATGCTCTGGCACATTGTCCACACAAATAAAGTATGGAATATACACAAGCATATCCGTATATTTCTTCAGTTCCCGTGAATAGAACTTGGGATGTACACTTGTTACATAGTTATATTCGTCATATGGATTATGAAAATAAATCACATCTGGTCTTTTCGCTGCCAAGTCATACTCCTGCCAATCCGTTACCGTCACATAACTTGGATACTGTTCTCCTTCATAGTGCATTTGTAAAAAAGTTTGATTCTGATCTTTAACGTAATAAGGAATAGGAATCACAAAGGCATCGCAATTTTCATCTTCCATTGCAGCATACCACACGCTCTCCAGTGAATCCCACATACTTGCCTTATATGGAAGAAACACAATCTGTAGCTTATCCTCCGGAATATCGTTCTTTATACTATTTCGTATATTAATTAAATTACAATAAATTTTCCTACATATTTTTTTCTGGGTTTGTTTTTCTGGGCTTATACTGCACTCATATATTAATTCACATAAATCTTCAAGCATTTCTACAGGCTCCGTCCCCTTACCACAGATCTCCTCTATTGCATTACCGACAGAAATAGCAGCCTCCTGACATTGCGTCAACAGTTCCATCGTTTCATTCACCATATTTTTATGAATACATTTCTTCAATACAATTTTTGATTCTTGTAAAGTATCTACAATACTAAGTAATTCCTTTTTCTTGTATCTACGCATATGTTCACCTAGCCCTTATTGTCAGGGAGCACATCTAGAATTTGATCTCATACATTTTCTAATATTAATCTTTTAATCTCCATTATCTTATTCCCACAGTCGGGATTTTCGCATGAGTCAAACATTAATTTGTATAAATAATCCTGTTCTATTAAACTGTGCTTTTTGATAGTTTGAAGTATTTCTAAGATTTGCTATCATTGGACCATCATATAACTTTGCCTACAATTGATTTACGGATATATTTAATTACGTTCATCAATGCATCAATTAAATATTAAATAATAAGGTACATATACTCAATTTATATCAAATCAGAATGCTTCCCGCCTCTAACCTATGGTAAAAATATCAACATCAAAAATCTGAATATCCTCCATCTTCTGATTTGAGTGTTTCTCTAGAAATCTGATGGTCCTCCATAGCTTTCGCCCATTACATTAACCGAAATGCCCTCATAAAACAAATCAAAAGCCTATTTTATAACTACATATTTATATCGACTTCATCCCCAAAAATAATTAGTCATAAATAACAAATTTTATCTCACCGCTTTACCAGTATCCATCTTTCAGATTTAAAACGCCCTGATTACTCTATTTACCTGTTCAAGCATATTTGTCCTACCTGCTCCAGAATGTTAATCCCACACATTCAGACAACAATACCAAGCAAGCTCATTTGCCCAAATCCAGACAAAAAATTTACTTCGATAAAAAAAACCATACACCCTTCTATGACATGAATCACATCCATCAGCATCAATACTACCAAAAGCCTCCTCAATAACTGTAAACCACGATTGAGCATAAGCATTCAACACATTCTTTATCGCTACAAACTATAAGCCTGCAAGATAAAGATGGCTCAAAATTGAGGGAAAATAAGTTCGAGGAAGTATTTTCCTCCAATAATATTTACCATTGGACTGATAAAAAAGGCAAAAGGTAGCATCACATTGAAAAAAAATACATCAGCTGTGTTGGCTCTGCGTCAGAATTAAAAAACACCTGTTGATTTGCGCCCTCCGTGGGGGATACGATCATTTCAAAGAAATGGTGGTCATCAGTGATGGAACAACCTCGATCAGAAACATGGTTGAGGAATTGTTCCTCGATGCCCAGCATATTTATGATTTTTTCCATTTATGCGAAAATGTAAATATATATGCTTAGCACTTATTCAATATGGATGAGACAAAATACAAACCCTGGGCAAAAAATATATGCGACAAATTAAAGGTAGGTAAATTCCGTTAGGTATTAAAAGAACTTGAATCATATTAATTGCAGGGTTAGCTTTTGGGATCATATATCCAATAACATTAATGCCATAAATTATCCAGAATATGAACAAAAGGATAGCTCTTCAGTAGTGGTTCCATTGTAAATGGTAACAAAATAAGTGTTACAGGATCGCTTTAAAAGGGCTCCTATGCGAAAATACTACCCAATCAATTCTCACTTTGTAATTATAAGCGTAAAGCAATCTGTGGACTATTGATGTGGTACGCCCCTTCTTATTATAATTATTTTGTAAAACCCCTACAAATAAATATTATCCATTTTACCCAAAATAAATATCTACATCCGGTTTTACTGTAAAAACGTCAAACATTTAACATTTTTCCCTCTTACTCTAATATACAAAAACAAAAAATATCATACAACATGATATAGGTACTCAAAGACAAATCAACCAAACATCACCCCCGTATTCTATTTTGAAGCAATTCAATCTCAGGATCATCGGGAACCAATGTCTGTAGTTTCTCTAATGTTGCACGAGCCGACTCATTATCCCCTTCCCGTATCATCTTCCACACTTTTCCCTTAACCTGCTTTGCCAGATAAGTAAACTCCGATTGATCCTGCGAGTTTTGTGATAGCATACCAGAAAACCTCTTAATGACCTCCCCAAATTCCGTCTGCATCTCTGCTGCTTTCTTTAATTCTCTTAATGCATTGACATAATCTTTCTGTTTAACTTTCTGCAATACCATCTGAAACTTCCTGGCCAGGCTATATTCCTTGGGAAGTAACTCCGGATATTCTTCAAAGATGGATATATGATACAGGTTTTTATAATATAGTATTACCCTTTGGGAGTAACTGCCCAGCACTCTCAAATAAGCAGAAAAGCTGTTTCCTTCCTCCTCCTTTTTCTGACTGGTCATTTTTATCAGAGTCCAAGTATCCATACAAATAAGCAAATGCTGCTGATATAAATCACCTGCACTCACCATTGATTCCAAGCCATTTCGAGTACTGTCAATATCAATATAGGAAACTTTACTGCACCAAAAATTAATAGCTTCTTCCCACCATCTTAACGGTTCACTCCGAAAGATTCCCTGCCATTTATTCCAATTTCCCTGGGCAGCTGCCAAAGCTGCACCTGTAGCCATATAAAATTGATAATAATCCTTCTCAAAACAGCTCTCCAATATCATGGTCTGTTGCTCCAGGTATGTTTGCTTATCCTTCTCAAATGCTTCCTTCAACTGTAGATATTTCTCCAGGTACAGAAGTCCCCTCTCATAATTACCTGTTTTGTAACAGGAATATGTAACATCACCACATATGGTTGCCACTGCCAATGCAGAAATTTCATCCTGCTGAATAAACCTTGCTGCTTCCTTACAGGCCTTTTCATATTCACCAATACTGTTGCAGCATCTTACAATATTCGCAAATAGCATATTAATGTCTTTAAGATTACTGATCCATGAATTGTCATAATTCTGTATTCCTTTATAGGATATTTCGATTGATTTTCTATAGGCCTTCACACTGTTGTATTCAATTGCCAATTCCATATGATGTCTTAAACAGTGGGGAGACTCCTGATGAGCTTTCAATAGAAGAGGCATATTTCTTTCTGTTTTTGCCTTTTCTTCCTCAGCAGATTCATATACATATCCGTAGTGATGTACAAAATCATCCAAATATTTCACAGGATGTAATGCCGGCATCAAAACTTCATGAATCGGAAAAATAAACCTTGTGTCCTTCTGCATCTTCACCATCCTAGATACATAACTGTCACGGTACTTCTGACCGTCCCAATCCGCATAGTTTCTCGCTTTATAAAAGGCAGTCTGGTACTGCTTATATTCACCACTTTGGAAGAAAGATATAATGTTCGAAGTGTCCTCAAACCATTCATCATCGTCCACGAACATAAACCATTCGCCTTGAGCCTCTGCTACACCCCTATTCCGTGCAGCTGCAAAGTCATCGCACCACGTAAAATCAATGACACTGTCGGCATAGTCTTCCAACCATTCTCTCATTTCTTTCTTACAACCGGTATCAATTAACAGCAATTCGCAAGGGATCAGCTCTCTTAAATCCTGCAGAGAATCAAGACATTTTCGAGTAGTCTTCTCCCTTCCTGAAACCATTATTGAAATTGTAAGTATTATATTTTTCTTCATCCGTTCACCTGTTCTATATCAATTATTCTTTTCACTGTAGAAAACACCTGGTTTATCATGCAGAAAAAAATCCGGCAACACCGGACTCTTTTCTGCATTGCATCATTTAAATATTTAGCCAAGTAATGATAATACTCCCTGGTTAGACTGATTAGCCTGTGCTAACATAGACTGACCTGCCTGTGCAAGAATATTGTAATTAGAATACTTAACCATTTCTGAAGCCATATCTGTATCACGGATAGCAGATTCAGCGGATGAGGTATTCTCAACAATATTATCCAAATTGTTGATAGTGTGCTCTAATCTGTTCTGTACCGCACCAAGTTCGCCACGCTGAGAAGATACGATCTTAATAGCACTGGCAATGGTGTCAATAGCGGCTGTCGCATTTTTATCATTCGTACCATCTACCCGA
>Ga0153940_1000327_pt1 | contig 26550 bp, 21 predicted proteins | sample TSNJ024MetaG_FD_104736 | JGI IMG/M metagenome (GOLD analysis project Ga0153940, IMG submission 104736) | Attine ant fungus gardens microbial communities from New Jersey, USA - TSNJ024 MetaG | ecosystem: Host-associated > Fungi > Mycelium > Unclassified | place: USA: New Jersey, Brendan T. Byrne...
ACCCCAACATACATTACTTTGTTGTTCCAGTTTACTAAAATATAGACATAATAAATATTTATCACCACCCAAGAAAGATTCTTCGCTCCGCTCAGAATGACAGCTGAAGGGTACCCATTATTTCACCCATTATTTTTATCTACACCCGAGGAAATCCCGAGGAAAGAACCTGCATTGACATTTCAGAAGTGGTACCTTATACTGGAATAAATGAAAATAGCACTGGGGAGTCCAACGCGCTGGGCTGAGAGGGAATACGAACGAGTTCCGACCCATATACCTGATACGGATCATGCCGGCGTAGGAAGTCTTACATACAAAGTTATTGTATTGACGTGGGATATATCTGCAGGGATATATCCCTTTTTATCTTGAAATGCAGAGAATGTTTTCAGCATGCATTTCTGAGGTGATGTCATATGTTCATATGGATTCCGGTTCCTATGTATATATCTTGAAGTATATATGGAAATGATCCCGAGAGGTAAACACCAGACTGATAGTAAAGATAGGAGAGAACATTATGGATTACACAACACAGATGGATGCAGCAAGAAAAGGTATTATTACAAAAGAGATGATGATTGTGGCTGTGAAGGAAGGAATGGAAGCAGCTGTTATCAGGGACTTTGTAGCCAAAGGGCGGGTAGCCATTCCATGTAATAAGCAGCACCATTCAATTGAACCCAATGGACTGGGGGATATGCTGCGAACGAAGATTAATGTGAATCTGGGGATTTCCAGAGATTGCAAAGACATGGATGTTGAAATTGAAAAGGTGAATCATGCGGTGAAGATGGGGGCGGAATCGATTATGGATCTGAGTTCCTTTGGGGATACGCAGACCTTTCGGCAGCGGCTGACAAAGGAGTGTCCGGCGATTATAGGTACCGTGCCGATATATGATGCGGTGGTATATTATCATAAGCCGTTAATTGAGATTACGACCCAAGAGTGGCTGGATGTGGTGCGGATGCACGCCCGTGATGGTGTGGATTTTATGACGATTCATTGTGGGATTAATAAAATGACAGCCCAGCGTTTTAAAAAGAATAAGCGTTTGACAAATATAGTATCCCGAGGTGGTTCGATTATATTTGCCTGGATGGAGATGACCGGAAAGGAAAATCCATTTTATGAACACTACGATGAGATTTTGGATATCTGCCGGGAATATGACGTGACCATGAGTCTGGGTGATGCCTGTCGGCCGGGGTGTATTGAAGATGCATCGGATATTTCTCAGATTGAAGAATTGGTGACGTTGGGGGAATTAACGAAAAGAGCCTGGGAAAAAGATGTTCAGGTCATAATCGAAGGTCCTGGCCATATGCCGCTGGATCAGATTGCTGCTAATATGCAGATTCAGAAGACCTTGTGCCACGGTGCTCCGTTCTATGTGCTGGGTCCCCTGGTAACGGATGTGGCACCTGGCTATGACCACATCACAGCGGCTATCGGCGGTGCTTTGGCAGCTGCACATGGGGCTTGTTTTCTATGCTATGTGACGCCGGCGGAACACTTACGGCTGCCTACTCTTGAAGATGTGAAGGAAGGGATAATTGCCGTCAGAATTGCTGCTCATGCGGCCGATATCGCAAAAGGTATAAAAGGTGCCAGGGAGTGGGATAATAAGATGAGTACGGCCAGAAAAAATCTGGACTGGGAGCAGATGTTTGAATTGTGTATTGATCCGGAAAAGGCAAAGGCATATCGGGCTTCCTCGAAACCGGAAAAAGAGGATACCTGCAGTATGTGCGGTAATTTTTGCGCGGTTAAGAATATGAATCGGATATTAGAAGGGGAAATCGTCAGCATATTTGATGAATAATGTTACTGGTCACGGAGTGAACAGTAACTGAATAATTATTTTGTTGATACCCATTTATTGACAAAATAAAAAACAAATGATAATATTTACTTAATGATAAGAAGTATCAACAAGGAAATGCTGCTAAGCAGCTTATTGAAAGCAGGGAATATATTAAATTGATTCTTTGCTTGTCAGGAAAGGAGGCGTTTATGGATACAAAAATATTCAGAAACATGTCGTATGGAGTGTATGTAGTAGGTACCATGGATCAGGAACGGCCGACCGGATGTATTGCCAACAGTATTATGCAGATCACATCGTCGCCGGCAACGATTGCTCTTAGTATGAATCACGATAACTATACCAATGGATGCATTGATAAAACCGGTAAGTTTTCGTTTTCCATTCTTTCGCAGTCATCCAATCCTTCATTGATAGGTACTTTCGGATTCCAGTCCGGAAAAGATGCAGATAAATTTAAAGAAGTAGATTATGAAATAGCAGAAGGTGTTCCGGTAGTGAAAGACTCCTGCGGTTATGTAGTCTGCAAAGTACTGCAGAAAATGGAAACAGCCACCCACACCGTATTCCTGGGGGAAGTAATAGATGCCAAGGTATATGAGGGCGGAAAGGAACAGATGACATATGCTTATTATCATAGTGTGATAAAGGGGAAGAGTCCGAAAAATGCGCCCACATATCTTCCCGAAGAGGACACCAAGACCGATGGGGCAAAGAAAGTGAAATATGTCTGCCAGGTTTGCGGGTATGTATATGAAGGGGATGAACTTCCGAAGGATTTTGTTTGCCCGGTATGTAAGCAAGGGGCGGATAAATTCAAAAGGGTAGAAACGTAGGAGTCAGATCATGGCGGGAACAAGGAATACGTTACAAAAAGAAATTGTATTTAAAACAGTTCATAGTATGGATAACCACCCGACAGCAGAAATGGTGTATGATATTATTATAACGACATACGGAAATATCAGTAAAGCGACAGTGTATCGGATTTTAAACCAGCTGGCAGATCAGGATAAAATTATGCGGGTGAAGATTCCCAATGCAGCGGATCGGTTTGATTTCCATAAAGAACCTCATTATCATATCCGGTGTGTTCGGTGTGGTGAGGTGATGGATGCACCACTGCCGGTATCGGATGAGTTGACCCAGAAAGCCAGAGAGACAACGGATATAGAAATTCTTGGGCATCATGCTATATTTGATGGTATCTGTAAACAGTGTTCACGATGAAAGAGGTGTGCAAATGGAAAATTTAAAAGGAACAAGAACAGAAGCAAATTTAATGGCTGCCTTTGCAGGGGAGTCGCAGGCAAGAAATAAATATTCTTATTATGCTTCAAAAGCGAAAAAGGATGGTTACGTGCAGATTGCTGCGATTTTTGAAGACACCGCTAATAATGAAAAAGAACATGCAAAAATGTGGTTCAAATTACTTCATGATGGAATTGGTTCTACTGCGGATAATTTAAAAGATGCAGCTGAGGGTGAGAATTATGAATGGACAGATATGTACGCCAAATTTGCAAAAGAAGCACGGGAAGAAGGTTTTAATGACATTGCTGACTTGTTCGAAGGTGTTGCTGCGATTGAAAAGGGACATGAAGAGCGTTATCGCAAGCTGCTGGCGAATGTAGAGGGGCGGACCGTGTTCTCGAAAGATGGTGATGTGATCTGGGAGTGTGCGAACTGTGGACATGTTCATATAGGAAAAGAAGCGCCGGGAGAATGTCCGGTGTGTGCTCATCCACGAGACTATTTCCAGATTAAGGCAGAGAACTATTAAGGAATTTGAAAGGATGCTCCGATATCGGGGCATCTTTTTGAGTTTTAAGGAAATTGTTTCCTGTGACTAAAAATATTTGATATGGTTTTAGATAAATGTAGGAGAAAATCTTGACAAAATCTTTATATTTACATAAACTTTACTTTAATCAGTTTTAGATTTTACCTTTGTATTGTAAAATTTGATTCAGATTATTACATTGTACGATGAGGAGAAAGAAATGAATATTTTTAGTATACTACAAATGATTGGCGGTCTTGCACTATTTTTATATGGAATGACCGTAATGGGAGATGGATTATCTAAGGCATCCGGCGGAAAGCTGGAACAAATTTTAGAAAAACTTACTTCAAACAAACTCAAAGCAGTTGCTTTGGGAGCTGGTGTTACGGCGGTAATTCAGTCTTCTTCGGCAACTACGGTTATGGTAGTTGGTTTTGTTAACTCCGGTATTATGAAGTTAACTCAGGCGGTCGGCACGATCATGGGAGCTAATATCGGAACCACTGCAACATCCTGGATCTTGAGTCTTTCCGGAATCGAGGGTGATAGTTGGTGGATCCAAATACTCAAGCCAACTTCTTTTTCACCAATACTTGCTATTATCGGTGTTGCTTTGCTGATGTTTGCAAAAACAGATAAGAAAAGAGATGTGGCAACCGTTATGATTGGATTTGCAATCCTGATGACGGGTATGGAGACGATGAGTGCAGCAGTGAAGCCACTGGCAAATGTGCCGGAATTCACCAGTGTTCTGACTATGTTCTCGAATCCGCTGTTGGGCATATTGGCCGGAGCGATTTTGACAGCGATCATTCAAAGTTCATCGGCATCAGTAGGTATACTGCAGGCATTGTGTCTGACCGGTGCGGTTAGTTATGGCACCGCGCTGCCGATCATTATGGGACAGAACATCGGAACTTGTATTACCGCCATGTTGTCGTCTATCGGAGCAAATAAAAACGCGAAGAGAGCGGCATTTGTTCACTTGTACTTTAACTTGATCGGTACGGTGATATTTATGATAGTATTCTATACCGCGAACATATTTGTTAAGTTTAGCTTTCTGGGAGATGCTGCAACACCGGCAGGTATTGCGGTGGTCCACAGTCTGTTTAATATATTTGCTACAGTTGTGTTATTTCCGTTTTCCGATTATCTGGTTCGTCTTGCCTGCTTTACCGTGCGTGATGAAGAAGGACAGGAGGCTCAGGAAGCATTTGTGGAAGAACTTCAGATCTTGGATCCACGTTTCCTGGAAAAACCGGCATTTGCCATTACTCAGTGCAGAACAGTGGCGATCCAGATGGCGGAGATTGCTAAAAAGGCTTTATTCACATCGATGGGGCTGTTTAACCGATACAGCGAGGAGACGGTGGAAGCGGTTAAGACGATGGAGTCCCAGGTGGATCGCTATGAAGATGAGTTGGGAACTTATCTGATGAAATTGAGCAGCAAAACCTTATCACAGAAGGATAGCCAGACATTATCAATGCTGCTGCATTGTATCGGTGATTTTGAGCGGATTTCTGATCATGCTTTGAATATTGCAGAAGTGGCTAAGGAGATGCATTCGAAAGGATCTTCATTTTCTTCAAAGGCGGAGAAGGAGCTGAAAGTGTTCTCTGGTGCCATTGAGGAAATTGTTAATACGGCCATGGATGCTTTTAGTAAAGAAGATATTGTGGAAGCGGAAAGAGTGGAACCGCTTGAGGAAGTTATTGATGAATTGAATGATGAGTTGAAAAAACGCCATATCAAACGTTTGCGTAAAGGGAAATGTACGATTGAGATGGGATTTGTATTATCTGATCTGACAACGAATTATGAAAGAGTTGCCGATCATTGTTCTAATATCGCAGTCTGCCTGCTGCAGATTCAGGAAGATGGAATGGAAGTGCATGAATATCTGGATGTATTAAAACAGTCTGATAATGAAAACTTCCGTAAAAATGTATTGATGTATGCGGAAAAATATGCATTGCCGTGATTTTTGGCAGTATGGAGGTGTGGTAAGTGGCGTGTATTTATATTGTAGAAGATGATAAGAACATACGGGAGATAGAAACATTTGCGCTTAAGAATGCAGGTTATGACGTGGTTGATTTTGACTGTGCCAAATCGTTTTTTGATAAGTTGAGTCAAAGGATACCCAGCTTAATTGTACTGGACATTATGCTGCCGGATGAGGATGGGCTGTCAATTGTGAAAAAGCTGCGAGCCAATTCGGAAACCAGGAAGACTCCGGTTATCATGGTTACTGCCAAAACATCGGAAATTGATACGGTCAAAGGCCTGGATATGGGAGCGGATGACTATATTACGAAGCCATTTGGAGTTATGGAATTGATTTCGCGTGTTAAGGCACTGCTGAGACGCAGTGTGGATGGGGATAAAGAAAAGTTTCTTTCGCTGGGGGCTATTTACCTGGATGATGAAAAACGAATGGTGTATGCGGACAATCAACCGTGTGAGCTTACATTTAAAGAGTATGAACTCTTGAAACTGCTGATGCTGAATGCAGGGATTGTTACGGCCAGGGATTTGATTCTGGACCGTGTCTGGGGGACTGACTTTGAAGGAGAATCCAGGACGCTTGATATGCATATTAAGACGCTGCGGCAAAAGCTGGGAGCGGAAGGCAAGACGATTAAAACGGTACGTAATGTTGGCTATATCATGAGTGATGAATAGAGGAGGCTCTGGCCTTGAAGAGAAAAATAAAATTCCAATTCTTGGGAATTGCAGGGCTTGCGATTGTAACGACGTTGGTGTTGTCGGTAATTATTTTTTATGATCTGTTCCAGAAGCAGATGCTTGAGGATTTGCGGACGTATACTCATGTGCTGGAATTTTCGAATTATATGGATGATATTAAAGCGCATGGAGCAAAAAGCAGTGAGGATGGGCTGCGGATCACGGTGATACAAAAAGATGGAACGGTGTTGTATGACAACATTGTGGCAGCAGCTGAGATGGAAAATCATAGTGATCGGCCGGAAGTGAAAAAGGCAATAAAGAAGGGTGAGGGTACGGCGATTCGGAAGTCGAAGACGCTGGATAAAAATACTTTTTATTATGCCTTGCTTCTGGATGATGGAACGGTGCTGCGGTCAGCGAAAGAGGCTGGGAGCATTCAGCAAATTCTGGTTAGTGCTTTGCCGGATATTATTATTGTTGTTATTGTAATATTTTTAATCTGTATTGTGTTGGCGCAGTTGTTGATTCGAAGTTTGATGCGGCCGATTGAGCAGATGGCAACGGATATTGATCAGATTGAGAATGTGAAGCCGTATGATGAGTTGGTGCCGTTTGTGAATAAGATTCATCAGCAGCATTTGGATATTTTGAAGAATGCGAAGATGCGGCAGGAGTTTACGGCGAATGTGTCTCATGAGTTGAAGACACCGCTGACTTCGATTTCGGGGTATGCGGAGTTGATTGAGACGGGGATGGCATCGACTGATGATGTGAATCGGTTTGCTGGTGAGATTCGGAAGAGTTCTTCCCGGTTGTTGAATTTGATCAATGATATTATCCAGCTTTCCGAATTGGATGTGGTGGATATGAGTGTTACTTTTCAGGATGTGAACTTGTATCAGGCGGCGGAGAGTTGTGTGGATATGCTTATGGATAGTGCGAAGAAGCATGGTGTGACGCTGCGGCTTCAAGGGGCGCATTATACGGTGAATGCGAATCCGAAACAGGTTGAGGAATTGATTTATAATTTATGTGATAATGCGATTCGGTATAATAATCCCGGAGGGAGTGTTGTGATATCGGTTAGCAGGGTGGCTGAAGGGATTGCGGTTTCGGTGAAGGATACTGGGATTGGGATTTCGGATGAGCATCAGGAGAGGGTGTTTGAGAGGTTTTATCGGGTGGATAAGAGCCGGTCGAAGTCTACGGGGGGGACGGGGCTTGGGTTGGCGATTGTGAAGCATATTGTGGCGCAGCATAATGCGAAGATGGAGATGAGTAGTGAGGTTGGGAAGGGGACGGAGATTACGGTTATATTTTGAACTTATTTTTGCTGGTTGTTTTTGTGTGGTGGGAAGGGGGGGACGGAAGTGGATGAGGGCAAAGCATCAGCAGCGGCGGTTCCTGCTTTCTTTCAAAGCCAGAGCATTTTGCTGTTATTTTCTAACTGAAACAGAGTCAAAATTTGCGGGATCATTCATATGTCATCCGTATCCTGATGGATACGAATGCCAGATGAATTTAAAATGTTTTTTGGTGAAAACATTTTACCCACAAATTTTGACTCTGTTTCAGTAAGAAAATAATCAGCGCATGCTATGTCTTTGAAAGAAAGCAGGAATCGCCGCTGCTGATGCTTTGCCCTCATCCACTTCCTGGGTGATCAAGGAGGAAATTAATCGCACTTTCTGGATAATCGAGGCGGAAATGGGTTTTGGGATGTGTTAAAAACTAAACAAAGTTTGAACAAAGTCTAAACATGAAATGGTCAGAGAGAGGGGTTATGCAAGAAGTAGAAAAAAATAATGCATTTTAACTAAAAATATTGGAATAATGGAAAGTTTGTAGGCAAGAATCCTATAGAAAATTAATAGGAGAAGATATATAATTTACTTAACAAATAAAAGACAGGTGTAAACAAATTTAAACATGATGGATTGGAGGTGTGGTAGTGAAAAAATGGAGATATGGGATTTCGTCTGCTGATGAGGCGCCGGTGACTGCTCCTATTCTATTGCAAGGTAGTGTATGTAATAACTTGAAGATGGCGGCTGAGCTTGGGTATGATGGGATTGAGGTTCATACTAGGGAAGATGAAGAGTATGACTTTGATGAGATCAAGAAGGTGGAAGAGGCATACGGGGTTAAGGTTGCAATGATTATTACCGGGAGGTTGAATACGGAAGGGTGTTGTAATCTGATTGATGATGTGCCGTATATTGTTGCCACAGCCATGGAGCGGATGAAGGATTATATTGATATGGCTCAGAAGGTTGGGGCGGATATTGTGATTGGCTGGGTGAAAGGTAATATTCCGGCGGGGAAGAAGCGGGAAAAATACATGAAGCGGTTGGCGGCTAATCTGAAGGTGCTTGCGCAGTATGGGGCCGAACGGAATGTGAGGCTGAATCTGGAAGTTATTAATCGGTATGAGGTTAATGTTTTTACTACGGCTGACGAGACGATGGAGTTTATTGAGCGTTATCAGATTGATAATTTGTATATACATTTGGATACGTTTCATATGGGGATTGATGAGAATGATCCGGTTGAGGCGATTCGAAGATGTAAAGGTAAGATAGGGTATTTTCATTTGGCAGATAATTCGAGACAGTATCCGGGGTGTGGACAGTTTGATTTTAAGAGGATCCTGGAGGCGCTTGATGAGGTTGAGTATGATGGTTATTTGTCGGTGGAGTGTTTGCCGAAGCCGGATGCATTAACGGCTGCGAAAGAGGCTATTCGGTATATGAAGGCAATTGAGTGAGGATATTCTTTATTGTTAAGTGAATCATAAAAATTAATATATATTTCAAGGAGGTATTTCATTATGTCAAAATGGCAAATCCCGGCAACGGGCGGCAACATGGAAGCAGCAAATGGTATTTATTATCAGAACATGACTAACAAAGAGGTGGCAGAGCGTTTGAAAAAGAACGATGTTTTGCTTTTACCGGTAGGATCCACTGAGAATCATGGTCCGAGTGCTCCGTATGGAGAGGATACATATCTGGATACCAGATTGTGTGAGCAGGTTGCGAAAGCTACAGGGTGTACAGTGGCACAGCCGATTTGGTATGGATCTCATCCGTATCATCATTTGGGACAGAAGGGGACGATTATGATTCCGGAAGAGATTCTGGCTGATTATCTTTGCTATGTGTTTGCTGGATTCTGGAATACTGGATTTCGTAAAATTATCGTAGTGAATGGACATGGACAGGACTATGTGATTCCGTTGGCAATCCATAAGTTTGGAAAGAAATTCCAGGTTCCTGGTATTATTCTTTATACACATTTTTGGAATGCGGCAAAAGAGCAGCTGGATACTAAGGAAAATGGCGGACCATACAATACACCGTTTATTCATGCGGATGAAGTTGAACAGTCATGGTCACTGGCACTTTTCCCGGAACTGTGCAAGCAGGACGATGCAGTTAAGACAAGTTCGGCGCCATTACTTCCGCCTGGACATATTAACAATTCGGCTGAGCGTGGTGTAGGACCGATTAAATGGTATAACGCATTTGGTTCTTGCGGTATGGAGTGTATTTGCCAGCCTGAAGGTGTTATCGGTGATGCTTCATTGGCAGATGCTGAAAAGGCAAGAGAGGGTGTAGAAAGAACATTGGATTATCTGGAAAAATTGGTTAATGATATCCTGGAAAAATATCCGGCAGGAGAGCTTCCGCCAATCGATATGATGACGCAGAGAAACAGGGAAGATATCGAAGCGGTTATTAAAGGCCCCAACGAGCCAGGCGGACGTCATCTTTATACGTTGACATACTAATTTTAGAATGTAGAAATTAAGAAGTTTATCAGTATTATAGGAAAACTGGCCAGTAAAAACAGGTCTGAATTTAAGAGGAGGAAAGAAATATGAAATGTAAACAGGCATTTATGTATGGACCACACGATATGAGAATTGAAGAGGTGGAATTACCACCATTACAGCCGAACCAGATTTTAATCAAATTAAAGGCATGTGGTATCTGCGGATCTGATGTTGAGTGTTTTGAAGGTGAGTCAGCAGAAGGCCGTTATGACATCGCTCCCTATGTACCGGGGCATGAGTGGGCTGGTGAAGCAGTAGAGGTTGGAAGTTCTGTAACAAGTGTAAAACCAGGTAACCGTGTAGTAGGTGACTGTGTGCTTCCTTGCTTTAACTGTGCTAACTGTAAAGATGGTAAGATGCCGTCTGCATGTCTGAACATGCGTGAAATCGGATTCCGTCCGGATTCACCAGGTGGATTTGGTGAATATATGATTTTGGAAGAAGCTTATACTCATGTGGTTCCGGATGACTGGGATTGGGAACTTGGTGCCTGGGTTGAGACTTTCAACGTAGGTTACTGGGGAGTATGGGGGAACGGATGCGATCCGGATGCTTCTGATGATGTTGCTATTATCGGTGGTGGTCCGATTGGTCTTACCGTTGCTATGATCTGTAAAGAATCCGGCGCACATGTTATCGTGGTTGATCCATTAGAAGAACGTCGTGCAAATGCATTACAGTATGGTGCAGATGATGTTGTGGATCCTACTGCAGGTGATGTTGAGCAGCAGATTAAAGATTTGACTCATGACAGAGGGGCTTCGGTTGTTATTGAGTGTTCCGGTAATGATATTGGTATTGCATCTCTGTTCGATATTGCCGGACACAGTGCAAGAGTTGGTGTTGTTGGTCATTCTATCGGTAGAAAAGTTCCGGTTGAAATCGGCAAGACAATCTGGAAAACACTGCGCATTACCGGTTCTGGCGGAACCAACAGATGGTTCCCAAGAACAATCCGTTTTATGTCAGCAATCAAGGATAAGTATGATTTTGCGGCGCTGAATACGCATCACTACAAATTTGAAGATTTGGATAAGGCAATGGATATGGCATGCAATCACAAAGACATTGCCCGCAAGGTTATGCTTACGTTTGATTAATACATTAGTTACAGTTCAGTCTTCGGCTGAATCGTACATTATTCTGTTTTTTATATCAGGGGGCCGTTTCTTGTAAGGAACGGTCTGCCTGATATATGGGGTGTGGCATTTTTTAGATAACAATGTGGTTATATGGGGCGAAGGTTTTGGGAAATACAATCATAATGTCAAGGAGGATATAATATGAGAGCGTTTTATGTAGAAGCGGATCATGAGCCGCGCGAAGGCTATGTTCTTTCAGAAAGAGAAATCAGTACGGGACGCGCTATGCGTGGTAATAAAATTTGGCGAAATATCAGAGGTTCAGTAACTGACCGTCCAATGCCGGAGTACGGAGAAAATCAGGTATTGTTAAAAGTAGGTGCTGCGGGAATCTGCGGAACAGATGCACACCTGCTGCGAAAAGATGAAGAAGGATATACAATGTATGATGGTCATACAAAGTATCCGATTATCACTGGTCATGAATTTGCTGGCGAAGTAATTGAAGTGGGAAAAAATGTTAGGAAATTAAAAGTAGGAGATTTGGTTTCTGTTGAATCCATGCATTGGTGTGGAGAATGTGATGCCTGTCGCCGGGGAATGTTTAACCAGTGCCGTGAGCTGGACGAACCGGGACTTACATACGATGGCGGATTTGCAGAATATGCAGCTGTTACTGAAAAGTATTGTTACAAATTAAATGACATTATGGAATATTACGGCGGTGATAAAATGACCGCATTTGAGCTGGGTTCGATGATTGAGCCTACTGGTGTGGCTTATAATGGTTTGTTTGTGCGCGGCGGCGGAATCCGTCCTGGCGGACACGTTGTAGTATTTGGTGCTGGTCCCATTGGCCTTTCAGCCATTTCGCTGATGCGGACAGCCGGTGCTGCAAAGCTGATTGTATTTGAAGGTATTCCGGAACGTGTGCAGTTGGCAAAAGCTTGTGGTGCTGATTATGTATTTGATCCGACTGCTTTTAAGAATGCAGATGAGCAGGCACAGATGCTGTTGGATATGACTGATGGGGCGGGCGTTTCTTTATTTGCAGAATGTGCAGGAGCTACTAAGTTCACATATCCGGTAATGGCAAAATCGCTGGCAATTGGTGGTAAGACAATTCAGATTGGTCATACCGTTGGATTGACACCGGTGGATCTCTTCGGATGGCAGTGGAATGCCGGTGTAATCTCCGGTTCTAATGGCCAGTCTGGTATGGGAATTTATCCGGATGTAATTGCGCTTATGGCATCTGGAAGAATTGACATGCGTAAGATGGTTACCGGGCGGTTTAACTTGGAAGATATCGAAGAAGGTATGAAGATTACCGCCGGAAAAGTACTTGTATCTACAGATTATCCACGTTTATAATGGTAATGATTCGGAACGGAAGGAATTTCGACTCTGAATTGTATCCTATATTTTAGCTATAATATAAAATGAATGTGAAAATATGAACAGTCACAGGAGTCATTTCTTAAATATAAGGAATGCCTCTTGTGGCTGTTTAATTTTAAGCTATAGTTTGGTTATATAAAATTTTACATACAGGACAAAATATTATATATAATATGTCATTTCTCTTAATTGGAAAGGGAACAGAGGCATGATACTCTATATTCATCAGAAAACAAAACCAAAAAGGAGGAAGAAGATGCGAAAGAATGTGAAGAAGTGGTTCAGTCTAACCATTACTGTAGCTCTTGTGGGTGGCCTGTTGGCTGGCTGCGGCGGCAGCAGCGCAGGAGAAGATGTTGGGAGTAAGGCGGAGGCGCAAGGCGGTAAGGACAAGGAAATTGTTTTTTGGCATATTGGAACGGACGAACCGGATATCTCAGTTTTTGAAAATGCAGTAGAAGAATTTAATCATAATACCAAATCAGGATACACCATTAAAAATGTTGCGGTGGAACCGGATGCGTATAAAGAAAAATTGATAATCGCCATGAGTTCGGGAGAGTGCCCGGATATATATACAAACTGGGCAGGCGGACCACTGAATGAGTATATTGAAGCCGGGTATGCCCAGCCACTGGATGAGCTATATGAGAAGAGTACCTGGAAGGACAAGATATTGGAAGCAACTGTGTCCCAGGGAATGTATAATGACAAGCTATATGGAATCGGGATGCTCAATGTGGCTGTATCCGGTATCTTCTATAACAAAGACATCTTTGCGGAATATGGTCTGGAAGTACCGACAACAGTTTCTGGATTAGAAGCGGTTTGCGATACCTTAGTGGAAAAAGGGAAAATACCATTTGCCCTTGCGAATGCGCCGAAGTGGACTGGTTCGATGTATTTTATGAACCTGGCGACCAGAAAGGGTGGCTTGGAACCTTTTAATGCTGCAGTTGCCGGCACAGGAAGTTTTGAAGATGAATGCTTTATCTATGCGGGCGAGAAGATTCAGGACTGGGTGAACAAAGGATATTTCCCAGAAGGTGTTAACAGCTTAAGTGAAGGTGATGGTCAGTCAAAGCAGATGTTCTATACCGAGGAAGCAGCGATGAAAGTAATCGGTTCATGGGATGTAGGAGCTTATAAAGCAGATAATGAGGAATTCTATAATAAAGTGGGTTGGTTCCCATTCCCGGCTGTAGATGGTTCGGCTGTGGATTCTTCCATCATGATTGGGACTAGTGGTGATCAGTTTATCAGCTTTAATTGTGAAGGCGAAAAACTGGAGGCAGCATTTGAATTATTTGAGTACTATTTTGATGATGCTTATAGCCAATACATGGTGGATGTAGGAAAAATTCCGCCGGTGAAAGGCGCAGATACGATAGTTAAGGAAGAAATCGTACAAGATATCGTAGCCAAAGTAGAAGAAGCTTCTGCTACTCAGCTATGGTATGACCAGTACCTGCCACCAGCAGTTTCGCAGGTACATTTGGATACTTGCCAGGAGATATTCGGACTGACGATAACACCACAAGAGGCGGCACAGCAATTCCAGGCAGCAATGGAAGAATACAACAAAGAATAGCAACAAGAAGGAGGGCTGCCACGAAGATAGGGCAGCCTCCGGCTATAGGAGGACAGCATGTTAGATATTAAGAAATTTGATAAGACCCGGGAAAGATTTACTGCGCTATGGGAAAATGAATTAATAGACCGATGTTGCATCAGTGTATTTGGCATGGAAGAAGCAGCGAATGAAGAATTTGTTACGCCGCCGGAAAAGGATATGAATCGTCGGTATTTCCTTACTGATGCAGAAATGATTCGCAAGCGGCATTTAAAGCGATTTGAAAAAACCTATTTTGCAGGCGATGCTTTTCCACTTGTTAATCTGAATATGGGACCATCCGGGCATGCTGGTTTTATCAAGGATGTTAAGGTGGATTTTACCGATACGATTTGGTATCACCCGATCATGGCGGATGAATTGGATCCGGAGAAAATCATTTTGGATGAGAGCAGCTACCTGTATCGACAGACGTTTGATGCGGCAAAATATCTTTGTGAAGAAGCAAAGGGAGAATATCTGGTGTCGATGCCGGATATCAGCGGCAATATTGATGTATTGGGCAGCCTGCGAAGTGCAGGGGAGACGCTGGTAGATCTGATCGGGGATGAGGAAACAGTGAAAGACTGTCTCAGCCGGATTCAGTCAATTTGGGAAAAAAGTACATCTAGGATATACGAATATTTAAAGCAGTATAATTTTGGCGGCAGCAGTATCGGGTGGCTGAACACCTGGGCGCCAGGATTCCACAACCAGATGCAGAGCGATATGTCAGTAATGTTCTCGAATGAATATTTTGAAACTTATATTCGGGAAGAACTAGAGAAGCAGTCTGCTTTTGTAGATTATGCGTTGTATCATTTTGATGGTATTGAACAGATTCGACATCTGGACACCCTGCTGTCTATCGACCGACTGCGGATGATTCAATGGACAAGTGTAGTGGGACAGCCGTCACCGCTTAATTATATTCCAGTCTTGCAAAGAATCCAGAAAGCAGGAAAAGGCTTACTGATGCTGTTGAAACCTCAGGAAGTACAGCCAATTCTTGAGAATCTGTCATCGAAGGGGCTTTATATCTGTGTCACTGTGGCCAATAAAGATGAGGCGGATGCGATGGTAAAGCTGACCCGGCAGCTTACGAGAGAGTAGCGTGATAAGGTATTACCAGAAAGAAGGTAAGATTACATGAATAGAAAAAGCCAAAATACCCTTGCGAAAGCCAGGGAAAGAGAGACGATTCGGGTAGCAGCGTTATTCCTGATACCGGTATTTGTTATTCTGACCGTTTTTATTTTTTATCCGGTCATGGAGACGTTTATTACTAGTTTCTTCAAATGGAATGGAATTTCTTCGAGCAAGACCTTTAACGGTATCAGCAACTGGAAGATGTTAATTGTTGACAAGAGCTTCTGGAAAGCATTTCGTAATAATATTGTACTTGTGGTTTTTGCCATTATCATTCAGATTCCGGTATCGCTTGCCCTGGCAACCTTTTTGAATTTTACCGGTAAGAGAGGATGCATTTTTAAGATTGCTTGGTTTGTTCCAATGCTGATGTCATCGGTAGCGGTAGGTTTTTTGTTTACATATATTTTGGCAACTAACGATGGGGTTATCACTTCCATATCCCAGACTCTGGGTGGTGGGAAGATTGACTTGCTGGGGAATCCAGATCTAGCCCTGTTTGCCGTTATGGGTGTTGTAAGCTGGCAGAGTATTCCGTTTTACATGGTATTCTTCTTAGCATCCTTTTCCGGTATATCGGAAGAAGTGTTTGCTGCCGCCAGAATCGATGGGGCGACCCGTGGTCAGTATTTTTGGCAGATAGCATTGCCGCTTTTGAAGCCGGCAGTCAGTAAGGCCTCTGTTTTGGCGCTTGTGGGTTCGCTTAAATACTTTGACCTGATTTATGTTATGACGAACGGAGGACCGGGCGATGCTACTGAATTAATGGCAACTTATATGTATAAACATTCGTTTGTAAAGTTTAACATGGGCTATGGTTCAGCTGTTGCAGCAGGGATGTTTCTGTTGATTACCATAATGTCTCTTTTAACAATGAAATTAACCAAATCGAAGGAGGAATCATAATGGACCAATATAAAAAACAGAAGTACAAACAAATTCTGGCCTGGGGCGCGGCCGTTGTTCTGGCAGTGTTCTGGCTTATGGTAACGGTTCTTCCTTTTATCTATATGGTGTTGAACTCTTTTAAAGGCCGGTTTGAGATTATGACCAGCGGCGTATTTACCCTGCCGGAGTCGTGGTATCCGGGCAATTATATTGAAGTAGTTACCGGTGAGTTCTGGCGGTACTTTATGAACAGTGTCATTGTTTTGGTAGTGTCGCTGTTTCTCCTATTGATGTTGTCGGCAGCTGCATCGTATCCGTTAGCAAGATTTCGCTTCCGGTTTTCGACGGTGCTTTTTAGTATCATTGTAGCGTGCATGTCAATTCCAATCCACATTACCTTGATTCCGATATTTAAGATGACAACAAAGATTGGCTTATATGATTCGATTTGGGCGCTGGTAGGACCATATGTGGCTTTTGGCCTGCCCATCTCGGTGTTCATACTGACTGGTTTTATGAAAGGAATCCCTAAGGAGATGGAAGAAGCAGCGATGATAGATGGATGTAATAAGATACAGATCTTTTTCCGTATTATGCTGCCGATGTCAAAACCAGGGCTGGCGACCCTGGCGATTTATAATGGAGTAAATATATGGAATGAATTTTCTTTTGCTTATACCTTGACGCAGGAGAAAGTGAACCGGACATTACCGCTTTCCATATGGGAATTTAAGGGTCAGTACACGATGAATACACCGATGATACTGTCTGTGTTGACACTGACGGTAATACCGATGATTATCCTCTTTATTATCACGAAAGACAAGTTGATCAAGGGGATGGCAGCTGGAGCAATCAAAGGATAGTGCAGCAAGAAAAAGATTGGAATGGATTTGGGAAATGAGATAGCATTTACCACCCTGATAATAGTTACAGATATATAAGCTTTTGTTATAATGTGTAAAGAAGGATGCTCTGCCAAAGTTATGATGTATTAGACGCAGGGGATAAATGGGAGGTTTCTCATGAGAAAATGGATGGTGCAATTCCAGCGAATGACTCTGGATCGAAAAATCAAATTATTGCTGACCATGGGAATTGTAATAAGTGCAAGTATTGTCTTGACCATATCTACCATATCATCCGTGTCTTCTATTACGACAAAGTCGAGAGGGCTGATGAAAACCAATGTTGAGACGGTAGCCAAAAGCCTGGATTCTGTAAGTAAAAACTATTACAATATTGCGCTTTCCCTGATACCGGATGAAAATATACAGCTTTATTTAAAGAATGACTCTGGGTATTATAAATATGATACAGCCCGGGAATACAATCTCAACAGCCTTTATCGGGTAATATCCCAGCAGGAAGATATCAATTTTATTGCTTTGCATAAATCAGAGAAGGAGTACATTTACCGTGGCCAGGCAATCACAAAGAGTAAGTTTGTAAAGGAATATACACTTAATTTGGAAAAGAGCATTCCCTGGGGCAGGGGAGAATTGCTTATCAGTTATGATGATGCCTATTTTGGCAAGGATAACTACACTATTACCTTTTACCAGCCGGTTTATGATATGCACAAGATTGGAAAGAAGATCGGGAATATCTGCATTAACCTTAGCGAAGAGGCCTTTGGCTTCTTGAATAACCAACAGCTGGGTGAGTCAAAATTTGATATATACCTGATTAGTAAAAGTGGATGTGTTATTTTTGGCAAAAATAAGGAGCTGATAGGAAAAGGATTAGAGCTAAAGCAGCCTATTGGCGATGAAAGCGGGAGCTTTTCGGATTCCGGTAAGCTGTATGTTTATCAGAAGATTGAAAACAGTAATCTGTATGTTATGGGAGCGATTGATGGTTATGTTCTGGTTAAGGACAGTTTTATCACGATGCTGCTCTTAATTGCCACAGTTATGGTAATCGTAGTGATTGCTTTGGTCATGGTATCCAAGGTAGTGAAAATGTATTATGAGCCGATGGAAAAGTTAGTGACTAAGATGGCTCAGGTGTCAGAAGGAAATCTGGATATCCGCATCAATGAAGCCCATTCAGGGCAGGATTTTGCCACCATCAGCAAGGGATTCAACCATATGATGGAGGAAATGAACCAGTTGATCGAGCAAGTAAAGCTGGAACAGCATCAGATTGAAGTGATTAAGTTCAATGCATTACAATCACAGATAAAACCACATTTTCTTTATAATGCATTAGACTGTATTCATTGGCAGGCGGCATCGGAAGGTAATAAAGATATTTCTACCTTTGTCAAAGCACTGGCTAATTATTACCGTGCATGCCTGAGTAAGGGGAAGGATATCATTAGTCTGCGGGAAGAGCTGGAGCATATTAAGAGCTATCTGATCATTCAAAATATCCGGTATGAAAATATTTTAGAAAGCAGGTTTGAGATCAGCGAATGTTACATGGATGTAAAGATACCGAAGATGACTTTACAGCCGCTGATAGAAAATGCAATTTATCATGGAATGAAAACGAAGTCAGGAAAGAAGGGTATCGTTGTATTAACCGTAGTAGAAGAGGAAGAGGGAATCGTCTTAGGGGTCTGTGATAATGGGCAAGGGATGAGCAGAGCAGAGGTAGAAGAGATGAATCGTTCGATTTCGGAATACGATGAGGATTTTGGATATGGCATCCGCAATGTTAATAAACGAATTGAACTTCTTTTTGGTGAACAGTATGGACTGTACTACGTAATTAACAGCGAAGGCGGAATTACAGTTAAAATCAGATTACCAAAGACACCAAAACCGTAGAGGAAATGGAGAAAGAGGTGAACGGGTTTGTATCAGGCTATTATTGTAGATGATGAGAAAATCATTCGGGAGGGAATGAAAAAAGCAATTGCCTGGGAAACAGCCGGAATAGATCAAGTCTTTATAGCAGAAAGTGCTGAGGAGGCGCTGCAGATTCTGCAGGAAGAAGACATTCACATTCTGATTACCGATATCCAGATGTCATGCATGACCGGGCTGGATTTGATCAGGCAGGTTAACCAGCTGTATCCAGCGATTAAAATCATCGTTGTGACCGGGTATGATGAATTTGAATATGCGCACAAATGTCTGAAAATGCAGGTAGAAGACTTTTTGCTCAAACCGGTGGATGAAGAGCATATGACGGTCGTTATCAAAAAGCAGGTAGATGCTTTGAAAAAAATGCAAAAGCAGCAAAAACTTGACCGTGTCATGCGAAGAGTTATCGGCAGCAAGGAACAAATTCAATTAAATAAAATGATGCGGGATTTGTTAAAAGAACAGAAGAACGCGATACCGGCAGAAAAAATGTGTGAAAGCTATCAATATGATTTGCAGCAGGTGATGCAGGTTGCTGTTTTGGTGCCCCGGGTTTTTACTTATGAAGAAAAAGAGGAGGAAAACTATCTTTCTCTGACCATCAGAGACTTCTGTAACAACAATATTGATCTGCAGGAATTAGGAGTTACTTTCCAGGACGAACAGGACCGGATTGTGATTGCATGTTTTTTGAATGGGGAAAATGATAATATTTCATTTCGCATCGAAGAATTGATACAGCTGCTATACGATGAATGTAATATTTCTCAGAAGGTCGTTCTGGGAAGTGTTGTTACGGGGTTTAACCAGCTTAGAATATCGTATAATGATGCCATCCTTCTATTAGAGAATCAGCGGCAAAGCTATCAGCGTATTATCCAGGATCGGAGAAAGCAGGATAAAAATCAAATTTTCCAAGAGGTTTTTGGCGAAATAAAGAATATTGTTGCAGGTAATACAGGAGATACGGAGATGATCATGCACGCCTTTGATACTTTTTGTCAGATGACGGAATCGTACGGTCTGTCGACAGAGCATGTCAGACATTGCTGCTTTGAATTAGCGATGTCCGTATATTATTCCCATATTGCTAACCATGGAGAATTAAAAAGCGATATCGTACGCGCCTATACAGAGACGATCATATCGTTGCCGGTTAGAGAGACGCTGGAAGAGACAAAAGCATTTATCGAAAGGATGCACCATAAGGAGGAAGAGAATATCCATGATTTAGTGAATAAGGCGCAGATGTATATTCATAATCATTTGACGGAGGAGTTATCCGTTACCGGTATTGCCCAAATCCTTTTTTTGACTCCGTCTTATTTTTCCCGATTGTTTAAAAAAGTAATACAGGAGGGCTGCAATGATTATATCATTCGCTTGCGGATGGAAAAGGCTCAGTATCTGCTGGAGTCGACAAGCTTGAAAACGGGAGAGATTGCACCTGTTGTCGGATATCAGGATAAAAACTATTTTTCACTGGCATTTAAGAAATACAGTGGATTATCACCCACTGCATATCGGGAGAAATCCAGAAATAGTCATAAAAGATTAAACTAACAGGAAAAAGGAGAACCTTAAATGAGAGAATATCATGTAGCAAAAAATGGCGGCGATCTTGCTGACGGAACCAAAAGTAATCCATTCCAGACCATTTCCAAGGCAGCTTATGTAGCTGTTGCCGGAGATCGGATAGTGGTGCATGAAGGTGAATACCGTGAATGGGTAAAACCTGCTAATTCAGGGAGCAATGATATGGAACGAATTACCTTTGAGGCAGCGAAGGGTGAGAAGGTAGTAATCAAAGGATCAGAGCGAATTCAGAATTGGGAATTAGAAGAGGGGAATGTCTGGAAGGTTGTATTACCGAATTCATATTTCGGGGATTACAATCCGTATAAAGAAATTCTTGGCGGCGACTGGTTCATCTTCCCTGATGATAACTCACTGCACCCAGGGGAGGTGTATATGAATGGAAAATCTTTTTACGAAGCAAAGACTTTGGATGAAGTAAAGAATCCAACGCAACGTATGTATGGGGTAAATCCGCCATGGACAAAACATCCGGAGCCTTTGCCGCATCCGGAAGATTCCATTTACCAGTGGTACACCAAGTCAGATACAGAGAATATTGTCATTTATGCCAATTTCCAGGGGAAAAATCCGAATCGGGAGTTGACTGAGATTAATGTACGAAAATGCTGCTTTTATCCCGAAAAAACAGGTGTGAACCACATAACGGTACGGGGATTTGAGATTGCTCATGCTGCAAGTCCATGGACGCCGCCAACTGCAGATCAGCCGGGAATGATTGGAACGAATTGGAGTAAAGGATGGATTATTGAGGATAATGTTATTCATGATGCCAAGTGCAGCGGCATCAGTATTGGCAAAGAAGCATCCACAGGGCATAACCTATGTACCAGAACACATCGCAAGCCGGGCTATCAGTACCAAATGGAGGCAGTATTCCTAGGACGTAGGATTGGATGGAGCAAAGAAACAATCGGCTCTCATATTATCAGGAACAACATTATCTATGATTGCGGTCAAAATGCAATCGTAGGCCATATGGGCTGCGTATTCAGCAAGATATATGATAACCATATCTATAATATTGGGGTTAAACACGAATATTTTGGCTATGAAATCGCTGGAATTAAACTACATGCGGCGATTGACGTACAGATTACTCATAATAATATCCACGCCTGCACCCTGGGGACCTGGTTGGACTGGCAGGCTCAAGGAGCAAGGGTGAGCAGAAACTTATATTGGAAAAATGATCGTGATCTGATGATGGAAGTTACACATGGTCCTTATATAGTAGATAATAATATTTTTGCATCGGATTATAATTTTGATAATATTGCTCAAGGCGGAGCATACATTCATAACCTTTGCTGTGGTACGATGAGACGTGAAGCGGTGCTGGATCGTTCTACCCCTTATCATTTTCCTCATACCACGGAAGTTGCCGGAACAGCACTGGTGTATAGTGGAGATGATCGGATTTATCAGAATATTTTCCTTGGCGGTGCTAAGATGCATACAGAACAATCCCTGTATGGAACGATAGGATATAATGGGCATCCGGTTTCTCTGGAAGCATATGTTGAAGAGGTTGTTTCCCTTGGAAATGAAGACCATGAGCAGTTTAATAAGGTGATGCAGCCAGCTTATATTAATGGCAATGCGTATCTTAATGGTGCAGCTGCATTTGAACATGAGAAAGAAAATTATGTGAGTGAGGATAATCCACAGGTGGAAATTATCCAAGAGGGCGAAAAATTATATCTGGAAATCAATGTGAATAAAGAAATACTTAAACTTGTGACCTGTATTTATAGTACTGAAAAGCTTTGTACGCCACGAATTACAGAAGCATTATTTGAGAATGCGGATGGAACACCCGTTGTATTTGATGTAGATTATCTTGGACAGTTCAGAGAAGATGGGCCAATTGTTGGTCCACTGGAAGGTATACAGGAAGGTATTAATAAAATTCAAGTTTGGTAAGATTAAGGATAATTTGTAAGGGGTTGTCGATTATCGGATAAATAGGAAAAATAAAAACGCCGTATGGGGCATCTCTTCTATTAATTGAGCAGGTGAAGTGATGTCCATGCGGCGTTTTGTGTTATGAATATTTATTCCGGTTTAAATAGTATCTTATTTTGTTGCTTTATCAGAAGCTTGTCCTGATTTATCAGAAAGCGGCAACGTATATTTTTTACGGTAAGTCAAGGGTGATAAGCCAACATATTTCTTAAATTGAACATTAAAATGACTTAAATTGTCAAAGCCGACTGTCGATGCAATCTCTGTAATTGACTTCCGGGTAAGGATCAAAAGTGACTGCGCTTCACCGATTCGTCTTCTTACAATATAATGCATCGGAGAGTATCCCAGCTTGCGCTTAAATAAATGAGAAAGATGAGACGGGCTGATGAAAAAACAGTCGCTGATCTTCTGCAGCGACAAATCCTCGCAGTAATTAGTATCAATATAATTCTTGATTTCTGTCAGCGTCTGATCGGTTTTGGAAATGGTTGCTGACTGCGGCGTGCCAAAATGGTTAAAGGCTTGAATCAACCAGGAAAGAAGAGACAGCGTTAAGTAATGGTTTGTCTCGGGCTGGTTATCGTTGCCGAAAGCCAGTGAATCAAAAATTGTCTGTATGATCGCATCGAAGAGCACATGATGCTTGTCGATTTCCATAACCGGGCATACATCAGAGGCTATCAGATGATTCTCCGGCAGGCCGGAAAGTTTCACGTTCGTAACAGCAATAGATAAGGTAGACAGGTTTTTATTCTTATGCGGAACCTCGTCGTGCAGAACGTTGGCGTTGCAGATTATGATGTCTCCGGCTTTGATATCATAAGGCTTATCATTTACAATATAGGTACCGGTACCGGTTCGGATAAACATAAGCTCCAGTCGATCCGGATGACTGTGCAGAATGCGGCTGTGCTTACAAAAATCAGCATCAATATTGCTGGCAGATAAAAGCCGGGGCTCAAATCCTGCTTCAAATGATGAAGTAAATGAGTTTTTGGCAAAAGTCTGAATCATGTTGTTTCCCGCTCCTTTCGTATATTTTGGCTGGTCAGCCATAGCAGTTATACACCCGGGGGGGGCTTTTTATGCCCTGTGGGAGGGTGTTTCGGTGATTTCATATTACTATTATAAATGAAAAACTTAAAAGGTGCAAGAAAGTAAAAAAAATCAGTGTTTTTTTACTTTAATACTGAATTATTTTTGTAAAAACATACAATTTATATTATGTTTCGTTGTGTATTTTAACCGAATCTAGGTGTTGACAGAGCACAGGGGACAGAATATAATGGTAATAGCGTACAATGATTGGATAATTGGGAAAGAATCGGCTCATTCTTAAGGGAAGATGAGTAGTATTCGGATGTTAGTAATAATTAACGATTATTGTAAAAATTTTAAGGAGGAAGTTTTATAATGGGAAAAATTAAGGTTGGAGTAGCTGGTTATGGTACTATTGGTCAGCGTTTAGCTGACGGTGTTGCTCTTCAGGAGGACATGGAGCTGGTTGGAGTCGCGGATTTTGCTCCTACACTGGCAGTTCGTGCATTAAAGGAAAAAGGAATGCCATACGACTTATACTTGGTTGACGGTGCTGACAAGGCGGCATTTGACAAATACGGTATTCCGGTTGCAGGAAGCTTTAATGATCTAGTGGACAAGGTTGACATTATGCTTGACTCTGCACCAGCTGGTCTGGGCGCAAAGAACAAAGAAATTTATGCTGCTAAAGGCGTAAAAGCAGTATTTCAGGGTGGAGAAAAGAACAGCGTAGCAGATGTGTTCTTCCATGGTTATGCAAACTTTGAACAAGGTGTTGACAAAGATTATCTGAAATTAACATCGTGTAATACAACTGGTCTGATTCGTTCAGTTGATTGTCTGGATCGCGCATATGGAGTAGAAAAGATTGCGATCACGATCGTTCGCCGTGTAGCTGACCCAGGTGATTATCATCGTGGACTTACCAATGCACTGCAGATGGAAAAAGCTCCGACACATCAGGCACTTGACTTAATGTCTATTATGCCTCATGTAGATGCTACCGGAATTCTGGTTCATACACCGGTAACACATGGACATTTCATCACGGTATTGGCAACAGGAAAAGAAAAGATTACAAAGGAAATGGCATTGGAAGCATTCCAGAAGCATCCGCGTATCCGTGTGGTAAACATGGACGAAGGATTCCAGGGTAATGCATCCTTCTTTAAATATGCTCGTGACCTGGGTAACACCAGAGGAGATATGTATGAGATCGGTCTGTGGGAAGACAGTATCGTAGAAAGCGGCAATGACATTATGTACGCTATCCATATCCCACAGGAATCCGTAACTATTCCGGAGACAGTAGATGCTATCCGTGCTGCATGCAACATGCAGGCAACTCGTGAAGATGGTACCGCTGCAACAAACAAATATCTGAACATCGGAAGATTCAAATAATAAGTTTGTTGCCGGTAAGCAGCAGTTCACGGGGGTTAAAAGATGCGTTTTGGAATTAAAACATTAGATGAGTTTGAATTAAAAGGAAAAACGGTACTGTGCCGGGTTGATATGAATCAACCGGTTGACCGCGAAAAGAGTGAATTAAAAAGCATTAACCGTATTACCGCTTGTGTTCCTACTATCAAAGAGATGGCAGACAAAGGGGCAAAGGTAGTATTAATGGCACATCAGGGAAGTGATATTGAGTATAAGAACTTTTATACTACAAAACCGCATGCCCGCGTTTTGACACAGTTGTTGGGACAAGAAGTAAAGTTTATTGATGATGTCTGCGGACCGGCAGCACGTCAGGCGATTGCTGAATTACAAGAAGGAGAAGTTCTCCTTTTAGATAATGTTCGTTTTGTATCAGAAGAACAGACACTATTTGAATTGAAACTATGCTTGAGTCATGAAGAACAGGCACAGACATTAATGGTCCGCAAGCTGGCACCGCTGGGTGACCTGTATGTGTGTGATGCATTTGCAGCAGCACATCGTGACCAGCCTTCACTTTGTGGCTTTGAGCAGGTAATGCCGTCAGCTATGGGAAGACTGTTCGAAGAAGAGTATTGTGCAGTTTCCAAAGTTATGGAAAGCCCGGAACGTCCATGCGTATATGTATTGGGCGGCGCTAAGATCTCCGATGCATTTATGATGATGGAGACCGTTTTAAGCCGTGGCGTAGCAGATACAGTACTGACTGGTGGTTTGGTAGCAAATATCCTTCTTGCAGCAGCAGGAGAGGATATCGGAAAAGGCAGTATGGATTTCATTGTAAAGTCCAACTATGCTGAGTGGATCAAGAAAGCTAAACCATTGTATGAAAAGTATAAAGACAAAATTATGCTTCCCTGTGACCTGGCTTATGTAGAAGACGGGGTGCGTAAAGAAGCAAGTATAGGTTCTGTTCCTGCGCATGCAGGACTTGTTGATATTGGCCATAAGGCAGTTGAAGAGTACCAGAAAGTGATTCTGGGAGCAAAAACTATCTGTGTAAACGGTCCGATGGGTATCTTTGAACAGGAAATAACCGAGTACGGAACCAAAATGGTATGGGAAGCTTTGGGCAAGACAGAAGGCTATACGTTAATTGGCGGCGGCGACAGTGTTACTGCGACAGAGAAGTATGATCTGAAAGAACAGATGTCCTATATCTGTACTGCAGGCGGCGCCCTGATTCGTTTCCTTTCCGGTGAAGAATTACCCGTGGTCAAAGCATTGCGGCATGCGGCAGAGAAGTTTGAGATATTATCTTAAAAGAAGATAAGACGTTACTATTCAGTGCCACTATCCCGCGAGGTATTTTTTGTGAGTGAAGCAAAGCGGAAGTCACAGAAAATCCGAGGATTGCCAGCGCGAAATTATGCAGAATGCATAATTTCTGTGCATCGCG
>Ga0153940_1000328_pt1 | contig 26521 bp, 25 predicted proteins | sample TSNJ024MetaG_FD_104736 | JGI IMG/M metagenome (GOLD analysis project Ga0153940, IMG submission 104736) | Attine ant fungus gardens microbial communities from New Jersey, USA - TSNJ024 MetaG | ecosystem: Host-associated > Fungi > Mycelium > Unclassified | place: USA: New Jersey, Brendan T. Byrne...
GGTTTATACCTTAATGTATTAGAAAGCGGCATAGTTCACCCTCTTTCCCGGTTAACTTATCTTAACTATAAATAATTAAAAGTAATCCTTTTGGAACACTTTACAAAACTAAAGGAAAACGGACGCCCTAAATTTCCTGTGATCGCGAAGGCTAAGGCATCAACGGAAAAAGTTGCAGGGGAATGGAATTGCGCTGATGTATATTGTCACGACGGAGTAATCTCGGTATATATTAACGGCGTTTTCCAGAATAAGGGTACAAATAAAATAAAAGAAGGTTATATCGGTTTACAGAGCGAAGGTAAAGATGTCGAGTTCAGGAACGTGACATTAACGCCGTTACCTTGAATATAAATAGATAGGGAGTAGAAAAGAAGGGGAATTTATTTCCCCTTTTTCAATTTCTCTATAATAATCTTCGCTGCGTGTCCGGATGCTCCCGGTTTACCCAGTATGTTTATTATTTCATCATATTCCGATAACATCTTATTGCGGTAGGAGTTGTCATTTAATAATCTGTCTGTTTCATTCCTTATGGCCCCGATGGAAAAGAATTTGGCGAATAACTCCTGCACTACTGTCTTGTCCGCAATCAGATTGACCAACGAAATATATTTTGTATGAAGCAGGTTCTTAAATACCCAATATACTACATGAGGTATCGGAGTTTCGTAACAGACAACCTGCGGAACGCGGAACAGCGCCGTTTCCAATGTTGCTGTACCTGATGTAACCAGCGCGGCCTCAGCGTATTCAAGTAAGCGGTAAGTTTGCCCAAAAACTATCTTACAGGGCTTATCCCCTATGTATTTTTTATAATAACCGGCTTCTATAGCAGGTGCTCCGGCTATGACAGGCTGGTAACCGGTAAATTTTTCTATCGATTCGAGCATCGCAGGCAGGTTATCTTTTATTTCCTGCTGACGGCTTCCGGCTAACAGCGCAATAATAGGTTTATTATCCAGCTTATTCTCTGATATGAATTTATCGCGGGTATCATCCTTATTCTCTTCTCTGAAATTTGCCACCGCGTCCACTACAGGGTTACCTACATAGTGGATTCGGTAGTTATGCTTTTTATAGAAGTTTACTTCGAATGGAAGAATCGACAACATTTCATCCACATACTTTTTGAAAGATTTTACCCTGTATTCTTTCCATGCCCATACTTTCGGCGAGATGTAATAATAGACAGGTATCTCTGTATGTGTCTTTATATATTTGGCTACTTTAAGGTTAAAGCCCGGATAATCTATAAGTATAAGTACATCGGGCTGAAACCTGATAATTTCCTCATTGCACATTTTCATGTTGCGCAGAATAGTCCTGAGGTTAAGCAATACAGGAATAAAACCCATAAAGGCCATTTCTCTGTAATGCTTTACCAGCCGGCCTCCCTGCGCTAGCATAAGATCACCTCCCAGAAAGCAGAACTCTGCATTTGCGTCCTGCTCTTTCAATGCCGCCATCAGATTCGACCCATGCAGGTCGCCGGAGGCTTCTCCCGCTACAAGAAAATATTTCATAAGTTAGCTTTTAGCTTTTAGCTATTAGCTTATAGAATAAAGTTAGACAAGCTAACGGCTATAAGCTAATAGCTGTCAGCTTATTTATACTAAGTTTTCCCAAGCCCTTATCGGTTCCAGATAATCGTGATTTGTCATATCCACTTTTACGGGAACAACCGAAACATAATTGTGAGCTAATGCCCACTCATCAGTATTTTCATCGTGAGGCTCATCATTGGTAAATTCTCCGGTGAGCCAATATATCTGTTTGTTGGCACCATCTTTCGACAGTACAAATTCATTTGTCCATTTTCCGGACGTCTGACGGCATATTTTCAGACCTTTTATATCATGGCCTTTTGGTATATTTACATTAAGACAGGTTCCCGAAGGTAATCCATCTTTTAATACCTGGCTTGTAAGCATGCGTGTATATTTATGGCAGGCAGAGAAGTCTGCCTGGTAATCGTGATCGAGTAGTGAAAAACCGACAGAAGGTATCTTGAATACGGCTCCCTCCATAGCTGCACCCATTGTACCGGAGTATAGGACTGCAACAGCTGCATTCGACCCATGATTAATCCCTGAAAGGACAATATCGGGCTTACGTTTGGCCAGTTCGGTTATCCCCAACTTTACACAATCGACCGGGGTTCCTGTACAACTGTATATTTTCAGATCCGTCTCATCCTTTATTAAATGTGCCCGCAATGGTTGCAACGAAGTTATTGCGCTCGACATTCCCGAACGGGGTCCGTCCGGAGCCACTACGACTATTTCACCTAATCCTTTTACGCTTTCTATCAATTCATTTATGCCTTTTGCCTGATGCCCGTCGTCGTTTGTTATCAGTATCAAGGGCTTCTTATTATCCATTATTTTGAGTTTATATTTTTCAGTGTTTTGTTAAGAAACAAAGATACGTCAATATTTTTTAAATCTCTTGCAGTACATTTGCTTTATCTGGTCTGAGCGTAGAATGCAGATATATATTTTAAGTATTCTGTACATAATACGGAATCTGCCCTTTTTGGAGTTGCGGCTGTTAACTATTAATCGTATTTCGCCCCATATCCTTGGCTATAAACCGCACGATACAATACAGGATAAAAATAAATACCAAATACATAATGGCTCCTAAATGATGTAAGTATATTACAGCAAATGTAGCAATCAGAATAGCAGCCGTGACGGATAATGTCTGCCACAGACGGTTATATACATCCAGCTTCTCACCCCATACCTTCGGGCGGAATACCCAGTTGACAGGACGGACAAAAGCATTGAGCAGAAGAATTGAGTATGACATGTATTCGTATTTTACGTCATTGAGAATACAAATAATGGCTACAACGCCTATCATTGCGCCATAATAGAGTTTTCCACATTTAGTAGAGGCACTGGAAGGCATATCGGTAGCCATAAAGATAGTCCCCAATAACAAACCTCCTAACGAGAACTGTATGCTATATGGAGTGAATGCTGAGAATATCAATAGTAGAACGGTGAATGCTACCAGTAAGGCTGTAGGTATATGCCACGAAATCCGGCGACGTACCAAAAGAAATATTCCTCCTGCGATTAACAACAGAACAGAATATTCTCCTATGGCTCCCGAAGCTTTATATATCAGCTGATCGAAGAATTTATCTCCGATAAGATTGAGTTCGGGCATATTCACGGCTGTTTTATCATACCATATGGTACGGGAAGTCATTACCACCGGAAAGAATATTGCCATAAATTCGCGTCCGACCAAAGCCGGATTGAATATATTGCGCCCCATCCCGCCCCAGAGAAGTTTTCCGAACAGTACAGCCATGGCTCCGCCGAACGCGACGATATACAGGGGTGTAAAAGGCGCGATGGTAAACGATAACAGGATGCCCGTTATAATGGCCGAGCCATCGGCTACAGAATCTGTCTGTTTGAAAAAGATAGCGGAAAAGATAAATTCGGTTACCAGAGCACTACCTACTGCTACAAGTATCACCATCAAAGGGACAAAGCCGAAAGCCAGATATGATATGGCTATACAGGGAAGTAAAGAAATAATGACATCGGTCATTATTTTGCCGGTACTTACATCTTTCCTTACAAAAGGAGCATATATCATTTTATCGTATTGCATCTGCCAGTTGTTTTAATTTGATCTTCCCCTCCTTAATACTCTCTATCAGGGGTACATTGCTCGGGCAAATATATTCGCAAGCAGCGCATTCTATACAGCTGCTGATACTGTATTTTTCGAGATTGAAGTATTTTCCCCTACGGAAATTTTCATCGAACTTCATCGGCATCAGATACATCGGGCATACATCTACACAATAGCCGCAGGATATGCAATTACTGCGCTTGATTTTCTCTTTACGGAAGAACAGTACTCCGGACGAACCTTTCGATACTGGTACATTCCAATCGGTAATACCGCGTCCCATCATAGGGCCTCCCAATACAACTGTCTTATTTGTAACAGACAAGCCAAACAGTCTTATAAAATGACCGACAGGCGTACCTATCTTAACTTCAAAATTACCCTCGTTGCGTGATTCCTCTCCCGATATGGTTATTGTCCGGCTAATTACCGGATGGCGGTTTACCACTGCGTCATATATGGCACAAATAGTTCCTACATTACTAACGATAACTCCTATATCACGGGGACGTTGAGAGCGGGGCATTTCGATACCCGTTACCGACCTGATAAGCTGGAGTTCGCCACCTTGAGGGTATTCATTCGGGAGAACTACAACACGGTAGTTCTTATATTCGGCTTTTTGAAGTAATGGATTGAATATCTTCTGAAGTTCCTTATTCTGTTCTTCGATAGTGATGACAATATCATCTGCCTGAAGTATTCTGTTTGCTATACCAATTCCCTTGAATAGTTCTTCTGTATGTTCCGCCATCAAAGCATAATCGGCAGTAAGGTATGGTTCGCATTCTGTTCCGTTGATAATAAAGGTATTTATCTTCTGGCCCCCAAGCCTATATTTTAGTGATGTAGGAAATTGAGCTCCCCCTTCTCCAACTATTCCGGCTGCTTCTATCAGTTCTATTAGTTGTTCGGAAGTGTAAGAATAAGTATCATCTTTCGGTAGTTCGGTTTCTGTCTCCTGAAAATCATTATTTATAACTATGGTAGTCGCCATGAAGCCGTCTGCCTGTAAAGCTTCTTTTATATCGGTCACTATTCCCGAAACCGGGGAATGCATATTAGCGGGCATATTATTTATGCTCTGTGCTATCAATTGGTATTTCTTTACCTTGTCCCCTACATTCACAATAGGTTCAGGCATACTACCGTAAGATTTGAGCAAAGGAATATAAAGAACCGGGGCATCATCGAGAGGCCGAATCTTCAGCTTCTTAGTCTTACTCTTCATTGAAAAAATATGCATCATAAGCAGAATATTGATTATAAGTTATGAATTATAAATGATGAGTTAAGGCATCGAAACCCTTGGTACAGGTTATTCTGTTATCCTCATCTATCATGAAGCCTTCGAATTTAAAATCGGGAGCCAGTATATCTGCTTTTTGCAGAAATCCTTCCGCCGTTTCATTAAACAATGCAGTAGAGAGTATATCTCCAAGCATACAATTATCGCTTACTATACCAATCTGCTTAGTGGTAGATGGAAATCTTGTTTTAGGATTCAATATATGTCCGTACTTTTTTCCTTCTATATTCACAAAAGTCTTGGTTTGAGACGAAGTTGAGTAACACTGGTTACTGATATCCAAGTTAAAAAGCTCTTGCTCATCATCTAGGTTTCTTGCTATTACCTGCCACGCCGGATGCGATTCGTTATTGATTGCCCGGATAGTACTTCCTCCTGCATTGATAATAGCATCCGTAATACCAATATTGGCCATCTTTTCCACAAGTTTATCAACTGCAAAAGCTTTGATAAACGAACCTGTAATAATTTCCTGGCCTCTTCCTATCCTGACCCGGTTTCCTTCTATTTCAATTCTGCGGTAGTCAATTCGTTTCTTTGCCGCGATGAGTTCCTCAGAAGAGGGTATTCCTTGTTGTCTATCCTTGTAGAAACCCCATAGACGAAGCAGCGGCATGATAGTAATATCGTATGTACCATCGAAATAAGCGGAAAAGCCAATAATCCGCTCTAATATCTTAACCGTTTCATCGTCAACCTCAACAAAGTGTCCTGCGTGTTTATTTATCCGGTCAATATATGAATCCGGCTGATAGGAGTTATACTTCTTGTCTATATCCTCCAAAACAGCATATAACTCATCGAAAATATCGTCTTCATAAAAAGCTGATATTTTAATCTTTATATGAGCATGAAACAGGAAACGCGTCTGTGCCTTGTATAATAACTCCATTATTAATTACTCGGTTCCCGAAGCTTCTTCCGGAGTCGCTTTTTCTATTACTGTTTGTTTTGGTTCTTCTACTTTCTTCGGCTCTACTTCTACTTTCTTCTCCGCTTCTTTTTTTACAGCGGGTACAGTAGATACAGCTTTCGGTTTTGCCGGAGTATTCACAGGAGTTTCCTTCTTCACCTCTTTAGGTTGCGCTTCTGCCGGCTGTTCCGTTTGGGGCTTCTCGTCTTCTTTTTCAGTTGCAGCGACAGGCAGAACCTCTACCTCCTTGGCAGCCTTATCTTTCTCTTCTTCAGCTTTGGCGGTATTATTCGCCGCATTTACCTTATAACCCCATATAATGAGAATGACACCGAAAAGGAATAGCGTTATTTTTTTTATATTTTGTATTATATTACGCATACTTTTAATAAGTTATGATTATTTGATTTCCTTGTCGCAAATGTAAAATAATAGTTTGACTTGAAAAAAAACATTAACTATTTATAGCATTTTGATTTTAGTATAGATAAAACTAATAAAGTTTTATACTTTTGCACCTGAACTAATTATATACTTATATTACTTATGACTAAGATAAAACTACTATTCATCCTTATTACATTTTGTTCATTACAAACATTCGCTACTCCACCCCGTACAAAAATAGAGAAAGACAAGGTTACCCTAACCTATATAGAAGTAAAAGACGAAGCCATTGAATTTGCAGCTTCCGATATACATAGTATGATTCTCCGGAAGAACAAAGGGTTTTTATGGCCGGCTACAAAAATAGCATTCTCCAGGAAAGACGGGCAACTCTACTTCGACGTCACAGCGATAGACAATTCATGGTGCAATATGTTCCGTGCTGACGAAAACCCGTATGGCTATTTTGTTATCGGTGGGAGAATGTTCATCGTAACATCCAAAGGTAATGAGCCTATTGATCTGGCTGAATATTTTACCTGCGATAATGATATAGAAAGAACATTCTACAAACCGGATGCTACAGTGAAACCTGTAAGTAAAAATCCAGTCTGGTATTATCTTCACAAAGGTAAAATGGCAACCGTCTTAGATTCTGTAAACATAGCAAGTTTGGGAAGATAAAATAAAAGGACTGAATATCTCAGTCCTTTTGCTTTTCCATCATATTATTATAACTTAGCGGCCAGACTCTTCGGCAGATAAAATGTATCATTCTTATCTATATAGACTACAACTGAAGGCAGTGCAATAGGCTGATTATTTAGGTACACTACCGATTTGAAGGCGGGAACAGATAGAGTCACATTCCCTTTCTTTACTTTCAGCACAGGAAAATCAGTAGACTTATCAATTGTATAGTCCATACCCTTAAACACATCTGTATGCTTTGCAAATATTTCCTGTCTCATTTCAGGTAAAGATGTTTTCAGCCCAAGTGCAGCACACAGATACTGATTGATCTCCACATTTGTATTCATACCTACAGGTATATCCCCATTGGGATGATAGGCTGCAAGGAATACTTCCTCTCCGGTATGGCCTCCGGTGGTAAAGCCAAAGTAAGTATGTGAATCCATAATATTAATAATACTGGAACCCATATTTACACTGTTGCTAACCTTCATATAATCTACTTCTTTATAATTCTTTGAACTCAACAGCAGATTTAATTCTTCGTCGTTCAGGTCGATATCGGTGTATTCTTTAAATATCGCTTTAAACTCTTCCGGCTTAGATTTCAACAAGATTCTTTCCAGTCCTTCGCCTGTTTTCTTGAATTTCGATACATTCTTAAACAAGTCATCAAGGGTTGCTTTATCATAACTTTTCAGATCCCTGCGCCCGATCGTGAATCCGCTGTTTCCATGGTCAGGAAGTACTATAACTGTTGTTTCACCGTTTTTCTTTGCAAAGTCCATTACTGTAGCTACTGCTTTGTCAAAGGCCAGGTACTCTGTAATGCATCCCACGGCATCATTGCCATGTGCCGACCAGTCTACTTTACTGCCCTCTACCATCAGGAAGAACCCGTTTTCGTTCTGAGACAGCCTGTCTAATGCTTTTTGAGTCATCTCCTGTAACGATGGGATTACTTCAGGGTCCCGGTCCAGATCGTACGGCAGTTCTCTTTCGTTAAATAATGCCCAGACTTTCTCTTTTCCATTAAAAGACCTGAAAGCTTTGACATCATCCTGAATCAGCGTAGTACCTGTATTTTTGAAATGCTGTTTGATATCGTCTGTTAGTATAGAATTTCCTCCTCCAAACATCACATCCAGATTCTGATATGCCATTTGGGACGCTATATATTCATATTTGCCACGTGCATAATAATGTGCCGAGCAATCAGCAGGTGTAGCATGCGGAAATTCCACTGTCACCACCAGGCCTGTAGCTTTATTTTGTTGATATTTAGCCGCTTCTAATACAGTAGGCAACGGTTGGTAGGCCATAGCCGGATCTACAGGTATCAGATCGTTTTCCGGGTCGGCAACCGGATATATCGCAACATTGCCTGTACGTTGCGGCATTCCTGTCATATAGCACGATGTGGTCGGGGCGGAATCTCCAATCGGAGCATTTGACGAGAAGGTTTTCACTGTTCCGCACATATAAGGGTCAATAGCAAGATTTTCACCGCCCAGCTTATTATAAATCTGATACCAGCGTGCAGCAGAAACAACTCCGATAGATGTTCCATCCGGTATCATAACTATGACATTCTTTGTCGGTTTTACAGGTCTCCGATACTGCTGCTGGGCAAAGACAGTTATCGAAAATACAAAGAAGAGCAATAAGCTCACACTTACTTTTTTCATTTGTTTTTTTAGATTTTTCGTTTAATTAAGATTCTCAAAGTTACAAATTATTATTTAGCTAATTACAGACTATAAGCCTCAATATATTCATAATATATGCATTATTAAAGATATTTATTATAAGGCTCTTTTTACCGGTTAAAATAAAAAGTAACAAAAGTAACAGCTATAACAATTAATAACCGACACATATTTGTTAAGAATAATTGAATATTTTCTACCTGTTTTCCTAAAGTATAAAAGGTAACAAAAGTAACACATTTAATACTGTTTTTCTATTGTCACTTTTTTATTCTTTTTATCAAAATATATCAAAGAGTATCAGGTCTGTAACTTCTTTATATAGATAAAGTTTCGGAATAAAGTTGAAGCGTTGATAGGAATATTTATTAAAAAAGAGCAGACTGCCAAGCCTGCTCTTTTCTTATATTTTTTATTTGTTCTTTACAAAGTCAACCCCATAATCAGATTGGGAAAGATGCCTAATAGTAAGTTCAGCGCAATAGCTGCGACAGCAACCACCTTATATTCGAAAGGTACTCTCAGCCGTTCGGTGGTTTCCGGCTCTTTTGTAATCATTACATTGGCAATACCCAGATAATATGATACAGCTATTACGGAGTTGATGATACCGAATATAACCAATATCAGATGGTTTGTTTGCAACATTTGCCCGAATACAAAAAACTTGGCAAAGAATCCGGCAAAGACAGGGATACCGCTCAGTGAAAGGAAAGCACATATCATTACTGCTGTCATCGCAGGTTGCCGTTTTATCAGTCCGAAGAAGTTGGAAACATCTTCGTTGTCCTTACCTCTGCATACACCCAGTATAATAGCAAATGCCGCTACTCCGGCAAGACTGTAAGCTGCAGCATAATATAATACTGTATTGGCTGAACTACCGATAGTCAGTAATGTCATCATCATAAATCCTGCATGCGAGATACCCGAATAAGCCATCATACGCTTGATATTGGACTGTTTCATTGCAGTGATGTTACCTACGGTCATTGTCAGTATGGAAAGTACGATCAGGGCTATCTGATAGGCCGGGGTTATACCCGCGGCAAGGATGCTTACTATTTTGTATAGAGCACCTATCGCAGCCACCTTTACCAGAGTACTCATCATCGCTGTAACAAGGGTAGGGGAGCCTTCATATACATCGGGTGCCCAGAAATGAAACGGAACGATAGATGCCTTAAAGAGCATACCCACCGATACCATAATAAAACCGATATTGAACCATAAAGGTATTCCCGATAGCATCGAGTTCACTGCTATTTCGTTTATATCGAATGAGCCTGTTACACCGTACACCAAAGCGATACCAAAAAGGATGAAACTGGAGGCAAATGCTCCCATGATGAAATATTTCATACCCGCTTCGTTGCTTTTCAGGCTTTTCGGTTCGCTTGCCGCTAATACATAGGCTGCAATGGAAAGCACTTCGAGGCCGATGAAGAACATGGCGAAATTGCCGAACGAAACCATTGCTACGGCACCCGCGAGCATAAATACTTTCAGGGCTACATAGTCTGCAATTTTTACCATCTTGTCCTGATAGAATTTGGGACTCATCGTTATGATGAGAATGGCAAGGACGATGAATAAGATGGAAAACCCTTGCGAAAACCCGCTTGTTACTACCATATTGTATTTATCCGTGCGAAGGAATGACTCTCCCAGATAAAATTCGGTAACAGTCAATCCCAATGCCGCTATCAATCCGATAAGGGTGACAGGTATAAGGATCTTTCTTAAATTGAGAATCTCTAATAACAGGCAAATAATTCCTAATCCTGAGATGGCTATCAATGTACTCATTATATATCTGACTAAATTTTTATCTGTTAAGGTCACAGACCTATTTGTTATTTTAATATGTAAAACAGCAATAATAAATTATGATTCAACAATGTATCATTAAATACTATCTGCTACTTAATATGCATTACAATCTCTTCTAAACTGGAAGATACAAGGTCTGTCACCGGTTTTACATACACTCCGAAGAATAATAATACAGCGACGATCAGGCTGAATACGAAAATTTCAGTTTTGGATAAATCCCTGAACTTAGTTTCAGAAGGTTCTCCAAGCATAACGCGCTGAAACATTCGCAGCATGAACAATGCTCCCAGGAATAACGATGTTCCTATCGTCAGTGCATACCATAGATTTACTTCATAAAGGCCATACATGATGGTAAATTCCCCGATAAAGTTAAATGTCAGCGGCACACCGATAGAAGATAATATGGCAAGGAAAAACGCGACCGTAAATTTAGGTGTGTGGGAAGCGATTCCTCCGAGTTTACTCATTGATAATGTATTGGTGCGGTTCTGGATTATATCTACAGAGTAGAATAGTCCTACAATGCCGAAACCGTGTGCTATGATAAGCACTATTGCTCCCTGCAAACCATCATAAGTAAGGGCATAAGCACCTGCTGCCACAAAGCCTACATGGGAAAGTGAGGCATAAGCCATAAAGCGTTTCAGGTCGTCTTGTCTCAGAGCCATTATAGCTCCGTATACGACACCGATAATACAAAGTATAAGAATAACTGTCCTTAGTTCATGCGCGGCAAAGGGGGTTGTAGGTATCTGCCAGCGTATAACGCTGTATGCCCCCATTTTCGACATCAGACCGGCCAGCAACATTGTACCTACAGCCGGGGCTTTTTGGTATACATTAGCCTGCCATGTATGGAATGGGAAAATAGGTATTTTTATAGCATAAGCAAGGAAGAAAGCAAGGAATATCCATATCTGTTCCGTATTGCTCAGGTTAGCGTTGTAAAATGCTTCCAGCTGAAAACTTCCGGTTTTTACATACATGTATATAATTGCAGCCATCATAAACAATGATCCGGCGAATGTAAACAGGAAGAATGTCATGGCAGCCTTGCGGCGCTTGGCCATTTCTCCGTTACCCCATAATATGATGATGAAGTAAATCGGGATAAGCGACATTTCCCAGAATACATAGTATAGTAGCGCGTCACTGCTCAGGAAAGCCCCTGTCATGGCAAAGGCCATAAACATGATAAGGCTGAATAAGAGCTTTTCGTTTTTAAACTCACGGTTATGCGCAGCCAGTATAATGATGGGTAATAAAATTGTTGTCAGCAGAATCATGGCGATGGCCAATCCATCTGCCTTGAGCGAGAATGATATACTCGGATTGCTTATCCATTCCGCGCTGTAGCTTGTACCTGCGGCACCGTATTTAAGACATAGGGCAACAGAGAATATAGCCGCTGCAACACTGAACAGGATGGCAACCTTGGAGGCAAATCTGTTCCCTGAAAAATAAGTAAGAATTGCACCTACTAATAATATGATTAATATAATAGCGATATTCATGTTTCTTTAAAAATTTTTATACAAGGAATAAACAGATTATTAGTGCACTGAAACCTAACACAAAGAAGAACAGGTAAAATCCGAGGCTTCCGTTCTGCAATTTCTTGAAGTACGGGGAAACAGCTTCGACTAGTTCTCCTCCTCCTTTGAAGAAGCCTTTGAGCCATTGTTCCATATATTTATCGAAGAAATCAGCCAGAGCATAAAGTGGTTTTACGAATAATGCATTGTATATTTCATCGATATAATATTTATTGTAAAGTACTTTTCCAAATCCTGTAATTTTATTATCCCCGGCAGGTACTTCCGATTTCTTGATATATTTGAAGTAAGCCAGTCCAAGACCTATAAATGCAATCAGAGATGAGATAATCACTGTTGTCAGCTGCATATCCAGAGGCGGATGTTCTGCTGTTGCGCTTGGCAGTATCGGAGCAAGAAATCCGTTTAACCAGCTATGAACACCAAGGAAAGAAGGAAGGCTGATAACCCCGCCGAATACAGCTAAGAAGCCTAATATGATTAATGGCATTGTCATTGTATTCGGAGACTCGTGCAAATGGTGCTTTTGTTCTTCCGTACCTCTGAATTTTCCGAAGAATGTCAGGTACAGTACCCTGAACATATAGAAGGCTGTCAGCAGTGATGCCAAAGCGCCGAGTATCCATAGTATCTTGTTATGTTCAAATGCCGTCAGCATTATTTCATCTTTCGAGAAGAAACCTGCAAAGAGAGGTATTCCCGATATGGATAGCGTAGATACTAAGAATGTATAGTATGTTTTAGGCATGGCTTTCCTGAGTCCGCCCATCTTGCGCATGTCCTGTTCGCCACCCATCGCGTGTATAACCGAACCCGAACCAAGGAAGAGACAGGCCTTGAAGAAAGCATGCGTGATAACATGGAATACAGCCACATGGTATGCTCCCAGCCCCAAAGCGAGGAACATAAGTCCCAGCTGCGATACAGTGGAATATGCCAGTACTTTCTTTATATCGGTCTGTGCAATAGCTATCGAAGCTGCAAACAATGCTGTCACTGCTCCCACAACGGCTATCAGCGTCTGTATATCCGGTGTCAGATCGAAAAGGAAGTTAAGACGTGTCACCATAAAAATACCTGCTGTTACCATTGTTGCAGCATGTATCAGTGCGGAAACAGGGGTAGGTCCTGCCATCGCATCCGGCAACCATGTATATAGAGGTATCTGTGCACTTTTACCTGTTACTCCAACAAATAGAGCTAAAGTAGCAACGCCAAGTAATGTGGAAACTTCAGGATTAGATGTTGTGGATACGGCGGTTTTTAATGTATCGTAATCCACGGTCTTGAACAGATAAGCCAGTGTAAAGATACCGATAAGGAAGCCTAAGTCCCCGATACGGTTCATTATAAAGGCTTTCTTTGCCGCGTCGTTGTATTTTTGATTTCTCGACCAGAATCCGATCAGCAGATAAGAACATAGTCCGACGCCTTCCCAGCCGATAAACATAACCAGCAGGTTGCTTCCTGCTACGAGTACCGACATAAAGAAGATAAAGAGGTTGAGATAAGCAAAGAACCGGTCTATATTTCTGTCATCGTGCATATACCCCATCGAATAGATATGGATCAGCGAACCGATACCTGTAACAAACATCAGCCACAACAAAGACAGTTGGTCCAGTGTGAAGGCGAGGTTTGTTCTGAATTCGTCCAAAGCGATCCATTCAAAAAGATTTACATGTACAACTTCACCGGAAGAAAGTACGCGGAGAAAAAATACGAGCGATATAACAAAACTGACAAGTACAGCCGACGTGGCGATAATTCCGGGCATTGTACGTCCCAGAAATTTTTTGCCAACGAGCAGATTGATTAAAAAACCTACAAAGGGGCTAAGCAGAAGTATTAATACTAATAGTGTGTCCATCCGTGTTTATCCTTTTAAGTTTTTTAATTCATCAATATCGATAGTGCCTATATTCCTGTATATGGCTACCAGAATAGCCAGCCCTACGGCAACCTCGGCGGCAGCTACTGCCAGCGAGAAAATTACAAACACCTGTCCGCTGGTATCCTGATGGTAAACCGAAAATACTGCAAGCAACATATTGGCAGCTGCAAGCATCAGTTCTACCGACATCAGCATAACTATCGTACTCCGACGATACAACAATCCAATCGCACCCACCGTAAACAAAAGTATACAGAGGTAAATGTAATTGTCGATTCCTACTTGTTCTAATATATTATTCAGCATAGCTTAAGCTTTTTTCTCTTTTTTAGAAATTAATACGGCTCCGATCATGGCTGTTATCAACAGTATAGAAGCAAACTCGAACGGAACAAGGTATTCGTCGAGTAGTACCTGTCCGATAATATTTACCGACTGGTAATCCAGCCCCTCAGCCTTGTATGTCTCTACCACAGGCACCGATTTTATTAGTGCTGCCAGTAGTACAATACCCATCAGGCAAGAAGATACAGTGGCTGCTATACGGCTAATCACTTTCTTTTTAGGTTCGTGTTGCTCACTGAGGTTCATCAACATGAGGGTGAAAAGCAACAACACCATAATCGCCCCGGCATAAACCACAATGTTTATTACTGCCAGAAACAAAGCATTCAGCAACAGAAAATGTCCTGATATGGAAAAGAAACAGATAATCATATACACAGCACTGTGGATAGGGTTCTTTGATATTACAGTCAAAATACCTGTACCGAGTGTAATGGCTGCCAGAATGTAAAAAATTTCAGATATCATATATTATTAGTTAAAGCCCCTCTCGACCTCCCCAGAGGGAGGAGTGGTAAAACCACGATGGAGAGCGTTATATTATTATATTTTCTCGTCATTTCATTATTTCATTCTAAGTCCCCCTTGGGGGATTAGGGGGCTAATCGTATTTCCGTGCTTTACCATCTTCTACTGAAATTACCAGTTTATCCTTACCATAGATAAAATCTTCTCTTTCCAGCTTAGGCTTTACCAAAAGTTTTGATTTAGTCAGGAAAATCGCTTCTTTAGGACAGGCATCTTCGCATAGTCCGCAGAAAATGCAGCGCAGCATATTGATTTCATATGTAGCGGCATATTTTTCTTCCCGGTAAAGATGTTCCTCGCCTTTCTTACGTTCCGCAGCTACCATTGTAATAGCTTCGGCCGGGCAAGCCAGAGCGCATAGTCCGCAGGCAGTACAGCGTTCGCGCCCCTGATCGTCACGCATCAGTACATGCTGGCCGCGATATACAGGACTGAACTCACGTTGCTGCTCGGGATACTGGATCGTGTTTTTCTTTTTGAAGAAATGTTTAATCGTAATCCACATCCCTTGCACAATAGCAGGCAAATAAATGCTCTCGATAAAAGTCATTTTTTTATCGGTAACTTCTACTTTTTTGCCTGATAACGATATATCTTTTATTGATGACATCTCAAATCCTTATTTTTTATTTAAAAATCAGAATAGCAATTCCTACAAGGAAGATATTCACGATAGCCAGCGGGAATAACATTTTCCATCCCAGTTTCATTAGCTGGTCATATCTGAATCTTGGTATTGTCCAGCGTACCCACATATAGAAGAATATGAAGAATGTTGTTTTTGCCAACAGAGACAAAACACCAATAGCATTTGCTATATTTACTCCCCAGTTTTCGTTTACCCAGTCTATACCCGGATAGTTGTATCCTCCGAAGAAAAGCACCGATATGAATGCAGAAGAGAAGAACATACTCGCATATTCCGAGAACATGAAGAATCCCATACCCAACGATGAGTATTCGGTATGGTGACCGTTTACCAACTCCGACTCACACTCGGCAAGGTCGAACGGTGTACGGTTACATTCTGCAAAAGAACATACAAGGAAGATGATAAAGGTCAGAGGCTGATAGATGACATTCCATTGCATTCCGTGCCATCCGCTTTGTTGTTGCGAGATTTCTACGAGACTGAGCGAACCGGTCATCATCACAAGGGCAATGATAGACAATCCCATCGCTATTTCATATGAAATCATCTGGGCACCTGCACGGATACTTCCCATAAGCGAATATTTGTTGTTAGACGCCCAACCACCGATTACCACACCGTAAACACTGGTGGATAATACGGCTACAATGTAGAGTACGGCTACATTCACATCTCCAATGTAACCCATTACTTCACCATAGCCAGGTATAACGAACTTTTCAGCCCAGGGAATTACGGCAACACCTAACAAAGATACGGACATCGCAATGGCAGGTGCCACAACAAAAAGTATCTTATTGGGCGTGTTTGGCATAAACTCTTCTTTCGAAAAAAGTTTCGCTCCGTCGCAAATAGGTTGCAATAATCCAAATGGCCCCGCACGGTTAGGTCCGTAACGGTCTTGCAGGAATCCGGCGACTTTTCGTTCAGCATACGTGGAATACAATGCAAACAGCATTGTTACCGCAAATACAAGGACGATAAAGATTAATTTTTCTAAAATAAATGCAACTTCCATAATTATTAGTTGACGAGTTAACAAGTAAACGAGTAGACGAGTTTCAAGAAAAAACTTGTATCTCGTATCTTGTTTACTTGTATCTATTTCATTCTTCTATTGTTTTCTCTATAGCTTCTTTTTCCTTTTCATCATAAGGCGAACCGGACATACTTATTTTCTTCCGGTCTTCATCCCTGCCTTCGAGTACAAGCTCCTCGGTTTCAATTTTTACCTTTTTCAGATGAGTGGTATAGTTATTGACATTGATTACAGATGGCTTCTCAAACTTACGAGGGCCTTCCACAATCCAGTCTTCTACATTCTTATGTTCGAAACGGCATTCGTTGCAGATGAAATCCTCTACTTCATGCCATTCATCCTTGCGTGCAGTAACACGCTGAACGGTATCCCCGAACATCCATAATGTGACTTTACCCGAACATTTGGTGCAATGACGATGCGCGTTGAACGGTTTGTTGAACCATACACGCGATTTGAAGCGGAATGTTTTATCAGTCAGTGCCCCTACAGGACATACATCGATTACATTTCCCGAAAAGTCGTTGTCTATCGCCCGCTCTATATAAGTGGATATCTCTGCATGGTCGCCACGTCCGACTACACCATGAACACGTTCGGGAGTCAGCTGGTCGGCTAGTTTTACACAGCGGTAGCACAGAATACAGCGGTTCATGTGCAATTGTATATACGGGCCGATATTTTCGGGTTCGAAAGTACGTTTTTCTTCTATATAGCGCGATTTGAAGTTTCCGTTGCCATATGCGAGATTTTGCAGATCACATTCTCCGGCCTGGTCGCAAACAGGACAGTCGAGCGGATGGTTGATTAACAGAAACTCGGTAACAGCCTGACGGGCTTCCAATGCACGTCGCGAATCGGCACTAAGTACTTCCATTCCATCCTGTACGGCAGTAACGCACGATGGTTGAAGTTTTGGCATAGGACGGGGATCTCTCTCGCTGCCTTTGCTTATTTCCACTAAGCAACAGCGGCATTTACCACCGCAATCTTCTAGTTTGGAATAATAACACATAGTAGGAGGAACGCTGGCTCCGCCAATCATGCGTGCAGCTTGCAGGACGGTAGTCCCGGCTTCAACCTCTATTGTATGTCCATCTATTGTAACTTTCATTTTCTTAGCTGTTAGCCTTTAGCTTATAGCTATTAGCATTTTTAGAATAATATAAATATATAATGACAATCCGTTTTGCTAACAGCTAAAGGCTACTGGCTAACGGCTTCAATAAATGACGGACTTTTTCCATCGGTTCATTCACAAAGTGGTTCCTGTCCTTAATCTTTTCAGGGAAACGGACATGATATTCGAATTCTTCGCGGAAGTGACGTATTGCAGCAGCCACAGGCCACGATGCGGCATCACCCAGCGGGCATATCGTATTTCCTTCTATCTTGCTTTGTATGCTCCACAGAAGGTCTATGTCTTCTTCGCGGCCGAAACCGGTTTCGATACGGTGAAGTATTTTATCCATCCATCCTGTACCTTCGCGGCAAGGAGAACATTGTCCGCAACTTTCGTGATGGAAGAAACGGGAAAAATTCCAAGTATTGCGAACGATACAGGCAGTATCGTTATAAACGATAAATCCTCCTGAGCCCAGTGACGAACCTGTTACAAATCCACCATCGGAAAGAGATTCGTATGATAAGAGACGGTCTTCTCCGTTTGCTGTTTTGAATATGTATTGAGGAGGCAGAATCGGAACGGAACATCCGCCCGGGATAACAGCTTTGAGAGGACGGTCGTCCAGCATACCACCACAATATTCATCCGAATTGAAAAACTCGTCGACGGACATGCCCAATTCTATTTCGTATACTCCCGGATTTTTGATATGTCCCGAAGCTGACATTAGTTTTGTGCCGGTCGATCTGCCGACTCCGATTTTTGCATATTCTTCACCGCCATTATTTATGATCCATGAAACGGTAGAGATGGATTCTACGTTATTTACTACCGTAGGTTCGTTCCAAAGTCCGCTTACAGCAGGGAACGGCGGTTTGATACGGGGATTACCCCGTTTACCTTCGAGAGATTCTATCAGTGCGGTTTCTTCTCCGCAGATATAGGCTCCTGCACCGCAATGTACATAGAGGTCCAGGTCATATCCCGTACCCAATATATTCTTACCCAGCCAACCGTTGGCATAGGCTTCTTTTATAGCTTTTTCCAGAATCTTGAATATCCACATGTATTCTCCGCGGATATAGATATATGAGAGATTTGCTTCCAAAGCATAGCTGGAAACAATAGCGCCTTCGATAAGCAAGTGAGGAATGTGATGCATCAGGAAACGGTCTTTGAATGTACCCGGTTCCGATTCGTCGGCGTTTACTACCAGATGGCGTGGCTTTCCCGACTTTTTGTCGATAAAACTCCACTTCATACCCATAGGGAAACCGGCTCCTCCGCGACCACGCATGCCTGAAGTCTTCACCTGTTCAACAACTTCGTCGGGAGTCATTGTTTTCAGAGCTTTTTCTACAGATGCATAACCGCCGTTTTTGCGATAAACCTCGTATTCCTGTATTCCGGGAATATCTAATTTCTCAAATAATATCTTTCTAGCCATCGCAATTAATATAGGTTTACTTTTCCTTCTTTACAATCTTCTATGAGGGTATCTATCTTTTCCCTTGTCAGGTTTTCGTGGTAGTTGTCTCCCAATTGAAGCATCGGGCCATAGCCGCATGCGCCGAGACACTCTACACCCACAACGCTGAACATACCGTCGGGGGTAATTTCTCCCTGTTTAACTCCGAGTTTCCGGCAGGTATAGTCCATCAGGTCTTCTCCTCCCCGTAATCCACAACAAGCGGTACGGCAGAACTCGAACATATATTTTGCTACCGGTTTCTGGTTGAACATTGTGTAAAATGTCACAACTTCATACACTTCGATAGGGGTGATTTCTAAAATTTCGGCTACTTTGTCCATGAGTTCGAGGCTCAGCCAGTTGTCATGAGCATCTTGTACTGCATGCAGGACGGGTAGTAGCGCCGATTTTTTCTTGTCGGCAGGATAATGGCTCAATAGTTCATTGATGCGTGCCATCAATTCTTCCGACATATTTATTATTTGTTTGTAATCTCTTACTTGTTCCATTGTTTTTAGCTGTTAGCTGTTAGCCTTTAGCTATTAGCTTTTTTATATTATTATATTCAATTGGCACATTGGTACATTCTCATATTGGCATATTAGATTATGCATCTAATTCTCCGGCAATAACATTTATACTAGAAAGGGTTGCAACAGCATCCGAAAATAGTCCGCCTTTTATCATTTCAGGAAATGCCTGATAATAAATAAAGCATGGCCTGCGGAAATGAACTCTGTAAGGTACACGCGAACCGTCTGTGACTATGTATACTCCCAATTCGCCGTTTGCCCCTTCTACCGAGTGGTACACTTCGGTAACCGGAACCGGGACTTCGCCCATTACAATCTTAAAGTGTTGTATCAGTGCTTCCATTTCGGTATACACTTCTTCTTTCGGCGGAAGATAATAATCCGGTACATCGGCATGATATAGGCCTTCAGGCATATTGTCACGAGCCTGACGGATTATTTTCAGACTTTCTTTTATTTCAGCAGCGCGTACACACCAACGGTCGTAAGTGTCACCCGACTCACCGACAGGAACTGTGAAATCAAAGTCTTCGTATGAACTGTAAGGTTTTGCCACCCGTACATCATAGTCGATGCCGGTAGCACGGAGATTAGGACCAGTGAAGCCGTAATTCATTGCTTTTTCGGCCGAAATTGAGCCTACCCCCACGATACGATCCATAAATATGCGATTGCGAACGAAAAGCGCTTCCAGTTGCCCCCATGCCTTAGGGAAGCCTTCAAGGAATTCATCCAGTTTGCGCCATGCCGCCTCACTCCAGTCACGCTCAAAACCTCCGATACGCCCCATATTAGTGGTTAGGCGGGCTCCACAGATTTCTTCGTAGATTTCATATGCGAGCTCGCGGTATTTCATTACATACAGGAAAGGAGTATATGCACCCAGATCGACACCTAATATAGAATTACATATAAGATGGTCTGTAATACGCGCCAGTTCCATAACTATGACACGCATATATTGCGCACGCTTGGGTACTTCCACTCCCAACGCTTTTTCTACTGTCATCCACCATGCCATGTTATTAATGGGAGCGGAACAATAATTGAGCCGGTCGGTAAGTGTTGTGATCTGATAGAACGTCCTGCGTTCCGCAATCTTTTCAAAGGCACGATGAATGTATCCGATGGTAGTATCTGCATCCAGAATGCGTTCGCCATCCATCAGCAGTATATTCTGGAATACACCATGGGTAGACGGGTGAGTAGGGCCGAAGTTTAATATATTCAACTCTCTTCCGTCATCGAACTTTTGTTCTCTTACTATTTTCGCAAAGCGATGTTCGGGATTTATTAGTTGGTCTGACATTTCCTTACTTTGCTTTATTTATTAGGTTCATAGTTGTTCGGTGTTCTACCGAAGAAACGGTCGTCTTTATCTGTACGGCCCGAATCTTCCAGAGGGAACTCTTTGCGCATAGGAAAGGAAACCATACCTTCGTCGTTCAGTATCCGTTTCAGGTTTGGATGTCCTTTGAATATGATGCCGTAAAAATCGTATGTTTCACGTTCCATCCAGTTGGCGGTAGCGAAAATTTCTACCATCGTATCCACTTCCGGTTTGTCTCCGTTCAGATATGTCTTTATTCTTACCCTTACATTGTCTATCCAGTTGTGAAGCAGGTAAACTACTGCAAACCGGGAATCTTTATCATTGTCGGGATAATGTATACCGCATAGGTCAGTCATGAAATTAAAGCGAAGCGTTTTGTCTTCTTTCATAAAACGGATTACGTCCTTAATAACAGCAGGTGTAGCTTCGAATACAAAAATATCGTGCTCCATTCTGAAGTTCAGGACCTCCGATCCGAACTTTTCACTTATCTTACTTTCAATAACTGTAGTTTCAAGTGCCATTATGCCGATTTATTCAAATTTATATGATTCAAGTAATTTATCGTATCTATCCGAACCCCTGCGATGGATAGATTCATGTTTTACGAGCTCCTGTAACTGCATTACCCCATCCAGTATTTGTTCGGGGCGGGGCGGGCATCCGGGCACGTATACGTCTACCGGGATTACTTTATCTATACCCTGCAGTACCGAGTATGTGTCGAATATACCGCCTGAGGATGCACAAGCGCCTACGGCGATAACCCATTTGGGCTCGGCCATCTGTTCATATACATGACGGAGGATGGGGGCCATCTTTTTAGATATGGTTCCCATTACTAACAGCATATCAGCCTGACGCGGAGAAAAACTGTTTCGTTCGGCTCCGAACCGGCCCATGTCGTAGGTTGATGCCATTGTTGCCATAAACTCAATACCACAACAAGAAGTAGCAAAAGGCAGAGGCCATAATGAATTGGCTCGTGCCAGGCCTATGACATAATCGAATTTTGTAGCAAAGAATCCATGCCCTGTGTATCCATCAGGAGCTGGTACTACATTTATATTAGAAGACTTGCTCATATTTCTTTTATATTAGAACCTTAAAACCTTATTTATCCCTCTCTCTTGTGATAACAACGATCATGGATAATGGTTCTGGATTATAACTTTATATATCTTCTTTTAGTTATTTTTCCCACTCTAAAGCTTTGCGCTTCACTATATACAGATAACCTACAAGTAGTAATGCAATGAATCCGCCCATTTTCAATAAACCATCCCATCCAATAGCCTTAAAGTTTACAGCCCAAGGGTACATGAACACGATTTCTATATCGAACAGAACAAAGAGTATCGCAACCAGAAAATACTTAATAGGGAAAGGTGAACGTGCATTGCCTATCGGATCGAGGCCGCATTCGAAATTTGCCTGCTTTCGTGCATTTTTACGTTTGGGCCCTAGCATATTCGATGCAAATACTGTAGCAAAGACAAATACGACAGAAAAAGCTATCTGCATCAATATGGGTAAAAAATCGTATAGATTTGAACTCATAATTTTCTTTTTAACATACTTTGTTTTACAGGACACAAATATACTTTTTTTATTTGTCAAAAAAGAATAAAATGACTCATATATTTTATCGATATTGGTAATTAAATGCGCACTGGGACAAAAATATAGCATTTTGTTCAGTGTAGATTGCAAATTGCGTTTAAAGAGTTTTTTTAGATGTGTTTTATAGATGTTGTTTATGATGTTTCGTCTTTTATAGTTTTGTTTTATGTTTTACTCTTTTTTATGTAATTATTTTCGATGAGTTTTGTTTGTAAGATTGGTTTAGGTGTAGTTCTTATGGATTATGTTTATCTGCGCATAGATGGATTTTATCAAATGTTAATTAAGATTTGGTTGGTGATTTTTCTCTGAAGATATTTTTTTGTGAATATGTTTAATAACATATTTTCACAAATTAACTATTTTGTTTACATGCTTTTATTTTTGTAAATGTCATATTATTAGATTATTATAGTTTTGAATGTAATGTTTAAATTTTAAAATATCTAAATTGTTAATTAACACTTTGTATTGTGTTTGTATTATTTTCTCTTATACATTTGCATATAAATGTGCTGAACCCTTAAATAAAAAAAACTATGATGTGTAAAATTAAAAGGAAAAGGATCAATCCTTTTGGGCGTAATGTCCATGCTTTCATTTATCTTCTTACATTTTTCATGATGCTGAGTGGTGCTGTTTACTCACAAACAGGAAGTAAGATTACAGTAAAAGGTGTGGTTACTGATGCTACCGGAGAACCTTTGGCCGGAGCTACAGTATCGGAAAAAGGTACTACAAACGGAACAATGACGGGCGTTAATGGAGATTTTACTCTGTCTGTTGCTCCTAATGGAACATTAACTGTGACCTATGTGGGATTTCACTCAAAAGAAGTGGAGGTTGGCGGACAAACAACGATCAAAATCTCATTTGTCGAAGACTCAAAGGTACTTGATGAAGTAGTCGTTACAGCCTTGGGTATTAAACGTGACCGGAAATCTTTGGGGTATGCTTTGTCTGAAGTAAAAGGTGATCAATTGACAGAGACCAGAGATGCAAATATTGCTAATTCATTGTCGGGAAAAGTAGCTGGATTGCAGGTAAAACAGTCTGGTACAGGTCCTGCGGGTTCCAGTCGTATAGTGCTTCGTGGTAACAACTCAATTGGAGGAAATAATCAGCCATTAGTAGTTGTTGATGGTGTTCCGATTGATAGTTCTACTGGGGGCTCTGACGATTATTGGGGGAATAGAGCTGTTGATAAAGGTTCAGGTATGGCAGACATTTCACCTGACGATATTGAAACAATATCAGTTCTGAAAGGCCCTGCGGCGGCAGCTCTTTACGGATCCCGTGCAGGAAATGGCGTAATCATGATTACGACAAAAACCGGAGCAGGGAAGAAGGGTATTGGAATATCGGTCAATTCAAATCTGACGTTTGACTCTCCTATGGAATTACCTGAATACCAAAATGTCTATGGGCAGGGTTTTGGAAATAAATATGTTGCTAATGCGACTAGTAGCTGGGGAGAAAAGATGACAGGACAAACATTTAAAGATTTTGTAGGACGTGATATAGTATATTCTCCTTACGATAACAATCTCAAGGATTTTATAGAAACGGGTACTACATGGACTAACAGCTTGGAACTGACTAGTAGTTCGGATAAGAATACGATGCGTCTCGGGGTAATGAATATGTCTAACAAAGGTATTGTTCCTAATAGTTCTTTCAATAAGACATCATTTACCCTACGGGCTACATCTAAGCTCACAGACAAACTTTCAATGGATTCCAAGATCACCTATGTAACACAAAAAACTGATAATAGGATCAAATTGGGAGGTGACCCTGATAATGTCTTTAATAATTATTTGATGATGCCGCGCTCCGTACATTTCTCTGATCTTTCATATGGGACTAAGGGATATGTAGGAGAAGGTAAAGTCCTCAATCCGTATGGCTATCCGAAAGGGACAGTGAGTTCCAGTACCAAGACAGATATGACAGGAAAACCGATTTCATGGACGGATCAATACGGAGGATTGATTAGAAATCCGTATTGGGCCGCGTATAATAATACCAATAACGATCGAAAGAACCGTTTCATCGGGTTTGCATCTTTGAAATATGATATTACAGATTGGCTGAATATACAAGGCCGGTATGGAATGGATTTTTCCACAGCTAAATATATCATGAGACATGCTACCTACACTCCTTATTGGGAGTCATCAGGGGATTATATACTTAGTGATGATAATGGTTATGAATCGAATGCTGATTTTTTAATAACTCTCAATAAACAGCTCTCTGACAGACTTGGTTTGGTTGCAACAGCCGGAGGGAATATAATGTATGCCCGGGCGGAAAATATTTGGACACAGGCAAACGGCCTCTATATTGAGAATTTTTTCTCTATTGTAAACGGGTTGAATAAAGATGTTACAGAGTCTCTCTCTCGTAAACAAATCAATTCGCTTTATGCTACTGCATCTTTAGCTTGGGATAATATGTTATATTTAGACATTACTGCCCGCAACGATTGGTCATCTACCTTAAATCCTGACAACAGGTCTTATTTTTATCCTTCGGTTGGCGGAAGTTGGCTATTTACCGAGACTCTCAAAAAGAGTAATTCTTTACCCGACTTCCTTAATTACGGTAAATTGCGACTATCCTATGCGCAGGTAGGAAATGATGCATCTCCTTATCAGCTTTATGACTATTATACGGTGCGTCTTCCTTTGGAAAATGGCGTGGCGAATCTTAACCCGACCAAGAGTGACACTAAAGCATTATATGATCTGAAGAATGAAACGGTCAACTCTTATGAACTTGGACTGGAATTAAAGGCCTTTCAGAATCGTTTAGGTCTGGATTTCGCATATTATAATAAAGAAGCAAAAAATCAGATTTTGAAAATGAATACTCCATCATCAACCGGATTTTCATATAAGTATGTTAATGCCGGAAATGTCAGAAACAGGGGGATAGAAATATTACTTACCGGCACGCCTGTACAGTCTAAAGACTTGACATGGGATGTCAGCCTGAATTTTTCCAAAAACAGTAATAAAATAGTAGAATTGGCAGAGGGTATTACTCAGCAGGTTTTGAGTGACCCTTCCTATAATGGATTGCTGAAAATAGTGGCTGAAGAAGGTGGTTCTTACGGCGATTTTTATGGCAAAGGCTACATGAGGCATGAAAACGGACAAATATTGATAGGTGCTGACGGCTTACCTATTATTGATAGTGACGAAAAGAAGTTAGGTAATGGAAATCCTAAATGGATGGCAGGGATAACCAATAGTCTGCGATATAGGGACTTTGATTTCTCATTCCAGATAGATATGAGATACGGAGGTAATGTATATATGGGCTCGATAAGATCCGGAGCAGCAGCTGGGACTCTAAAAATGACAGAAGCAGGACGTGAGTCCATGACTGTCCCGGGTGTATTGGCAGATGGTACTCCTAATAATATAACTACAACCGCCGAAAAATATTATGGTGTATTGAGCGGTATAAGCGAAGCATGGATATATGACGCCACAAATGTCAGATTGAGAGAACTAAGCGTTGGCTATAAGCTTCCACGTAAATTATTATCTAAGACCTTTATCCAAAGTGCGAAAATAAGTTTTGTTGGAAGGAACCTTTGGATGATATACAGCAAAACAGATGGCTTTGACCCTGAAGCTGGTTTCTCTACAGGTAATGCTCAAGGTTTTGAGTATGGAGCAATGCCGACTATGCGTAGTTTAGGATTTAATATAAATGTTACATTTTAAAGCCGGAATTCATGAAAACAAAAATAATATTACAATCTTTCATATTATATAAATTACAATAATTATTTACACATATTTTCCTTATCTTTATCCCATAAACAGATATTCATATGGGACGTAAGGTAAAGCGATTAAAGAACTATAGTTCAGCACAGATAAAAGCGA
>Ga0153940_1000329_pt1 | contig 26509 bp, 18 predicted proteins | sample TSNJ024MetaG_FD_104736 | JGI IMG/M metagenome (GOLD analysis project Ga0153940, IMG submission 104736) | Attine ant fungus gardens microbial communities from New Jersey, USA - TSNJ024 MetaG | ecosystem: Host-associated > Fungi > Mycelium > Unclassified | place: USA: New Jersey, Brendan T. Byrne...
CATTTTATATACATGGCGAATAGTCGGGCGGAGGTATTAAATAATAGTATCCTTTTAATTATACTCAATTTGTCAGTAAAAAACCATGGAAAATTATAGCGGCACGTATAAAAAAAACGCTCATTAACAACATTTTGTGCTTTGAGCGGATACGAAAGGAATGGATTGCAGATATGAAGATAAAGCAGACCACATTTTGCGCAATGCGGATTCTATGGAGTATCCATCAGGAGAAAAAAGCAGTGGTTACATCGAAGGAGATTGCTGAAAAGGAAAAAATTTCCACAGGAGTGACATTAAAAATCTTAAGGGAACTGTCTCATGCAGGTATCCTGCATGTGCATCAGGGCAGGGGACAGGTCTGCGGTGGTTTTAGCCTGGCCAAAAGCATTGATGATATAAAGATGGTAAATATAATCGTGGCGCTGGAGGGCTTGGATATCGGTGTAAATCTGGATGAGGTTTCCCTTGGGAAAGAGAAGACTCTTGATCGGACATGTGACCAGATAAATGAGCATTTAGAAGAGCTGTTCTCCAGATATAGCATTCGCTGTCTGTTTGAACCGGATGAGCAGGGAATTGCCTAAGTATCGTATAGATATGGAATAGGAGAAAAAGAAACGAGAGTACTTATATTTTTTTTTACTTTATTTCATGCAAGTGCTTGAAATGCTTTCGCCTAAAACACATATGTACAATGCAGGGTGCAGATGTTGTGCAATTACCTGCAGCTAAAATGAATTTGAAAGACACGATAGGTGGGGAAGATATGTATTTTAGAAGAAAGACGGATATCCTGGATATTTTTAAAAGTAGGCTGGATAGGCATATTTTCAAAAACAGACATTATGAAACACCACATCGAAATAGAGGCTCCCCGGAAACATTTAACTGTACGCAAATAATATTCTGATGTTGTGACTATAGGGATAAAGTGAAATATCAGAAAGAAAACCGGGAAAATAAATCAGTCCGCACTTATTAAGTAAAAGAAAGACAGACAATGGATATTTGGAAGGAAATTAAGAATATGAAAACGACAAATGAAACGTTCAGGATGATACTGGCAAAAGCTGCAGCTGTGGCAGTAATTATGATAATGGCGTTGGCGTTGCTTCCGCAGCAGGTGTTTGCGGCACCGGGTACGACAGTATATGTATCGACTTCCGCCGAACTGAAAAACGCACTCGCAAACACTGGAGTAGATACCATTATTTTTAAAAATGATATTACAGCAGAGGCGGCAATGACGATTGCCCCCAAGAGAACAAATACGGATTTGGTGATTGACGGAAACGGTTATACTTTTACCGAACGGAAGACATCAACCCGTGACTCCGACGCCGGCATTTATCTAACTGCAGCCACTACCATTGATACCATCACGATTCAAAATATGAACATCCTTGGACGCAACGGTTACGGTACCATTTATACTAACAAGCAAATCAATCAGGTGTTCAAAAATGTCACCTATACCGGCCCGCAAATGGTGAATAACGTTTCCGGTTCAGTCCGTATAGAGGACAGCACAATAAACATCGGGCAGTATAACGGAAATACATATAACGGCGAGGCAGCAGAGGTAAATCAGGTCATCCTGGCCGGTGATGTATCAATTACCAAAACCGGAAACAGCAGCGATACAATCTTCAAGCTTAAAAATTCAGGTGCGGGAATCACAGTGAAAGACGGCGCAAATGTTACTGTCAGCAATGATAAAAATACAAATAATTGCAGCGGACTGATTGATGCATGTGTCAGCTATAACTTTAATATAGGCAACAATGCCGTATTTAGTTATGCAGGCAAATATTATTTTGATGAAACCTGTAAGCTGAATAATTTTATGATGGGGACAGATTCGGAATTTAACGTCCGGCTTAATAACAATCTCACCAGTAAGTTGATTTATGCGTCCAACGCAGTTACTGTCGGTGATGGATCGGCTGTTAATTTTTCGATTGCCGGTAATTCGGCCGGCTATGTAATGTACGCATGCAAAGACATAACCCTGGGCGCGAATTCCAACGTGGATATCCAGACCGGGGATGTGACTTCCGGGTATATCATGAAATCATACAGCGGGGATATCAATGTAGGAGAAAACGCATCGGTCAATATCGAAACGGGTGCGGTAACCTGCGGGGATGTTGTTAAAGCGCGCTGCGGAAACATAACGATCGGGAAAAATGCGGATTTTGTTGTGAACTCCTACGGTGTCATGAAAAATAATTTAATGTGGGTGAAGCGCGACTTGACGGTGAAAGAGGGTGCGGTTCTGGATTTGATCGCGAACAAAAATTCGTATACGTGCTGCAGCTATGTATTGTATGTAGACGGCTGCTGTACAGCGCCCAGTACAATTACCTACGAAAACCCGGAACGTGTTCTGTTTTACAATGACAACACAAGCAGTAAGGCGTGCGGTACCTATCACTTTGCGGCTTATCTGGGCAACTACACAAGCATCAACTTCACTGTGTACAGTACGGAATATTGGAAGAGTTCAAAGACAACCGGAGGCGTGGCTGTATTGGAAAATGCAGACTACAGATGGTACCAGGATTCTGTAAACGACAAAAGCTATAACGTGAAAGCTGTTTCAAAAGCATGCGCCAAGGGTTTTAACGCATCCTTTACCCCGACCGGATATGTTGGGGATCAGAAGTATGCAGACAGCAGGGCAATGAACGCATTGGAGTATTATTTCGGAAAAACCAGCTGTAAAAGCGTTAACTACGAGGTCTGCCTGTGGAATGGAAAGCCTGCCGCGGCAGAAGAGAAAACAGAGTATACGGTGCGCTATGTCGATGAGGATACCGGCGCAGACCTTCTGACACCTTATGCCGGAAGCGGTATTGTGGGCGAAACAGTGACTGCTGATGCAGAGACCATAGCGGACTATATCCTTACAAGCGACTCGTCCCAGAGCATTATACTGAAAGCGGATACCCAGGAGAACATCATTATTTTTTACTATAAGAAAAGTGTAAATCTGGCATATGTGTTTAACAATGAAGTCCACAGCAACTATACCGGGGCATATTATGACTTAAACGCATTCGAGAACTACACATGTGTTACAGGCAGCGCAGAAACGGTAAAAGAGCTGGATGATGTCTTCCCAGACTATATTGGCACTGATGAGGCATGTGAATTCATGGGCTGGAACACTGCCGTCGACGGCAGCGGAATGTACTATTATTCCGGCAGCTCGGTTACCGTAAACGGTGACACTACCCTGTATGCCATCTGGAAGTCCTGTAAGCCTGTGGTCGATCGCATATTAGAATACGTACCATCTATCACCGGCACAGGGGTGCTGTACGGTATAGGTGCTGCCGGTTCGCTTATCAACGTAATCCTTCCTGACGGTGTGATGATGGATGCAATAGTAGCGGCGGACGGCACATGGGAGATAAACGTATCATATACGTCCTTGCCCTATATGGAGGTCGGAGAGCAGGTGACAGTGATCCAGACAGAGGATGGAAAGCTGACCAGCGATCCCGTGATAGCTATTATACAGGCATTTCGATAAATGAATAATGATCGAAGGAAAGAAGGTGTTGCTATGAAAAAAACAGACTCTGCGCGCCGCATTAAAAGAATCAGAAGCATGCTGTCCTTACTCCTTACTACAGTCCTGCTACTGGGGATGTTGCCGGGAGTGATCAGCGCAGAGGGAATGGATGGTGCACCGGTATCTGCCGCCGAGGACGAGATGCCCGACGTGCCGAATACCAACCAAAGCGATGAAGAAGAGACTGTTTCTGCACAGGAGACTCCCGTAAACGAGGCGGTAGAGATGCCAGATGTTCCGGAGCGTGAGGCAGTAACATACGCCCCACAGCCCGAAAACAGAGCGGATGTCCAGGCGGCAATAGATGCTTATACACAAGAGTACAGGGCGGTGCTGACTTCAAGCGGATTTTCGGCGGCACTTGCAGTGCAAAAACCCCATTGGCAGCATGCGGTAGAGAGCAGCCTGATGCCGGATGGATACAATTGCCGGATTGTTACCGATGACGCAGACTTCGGTGCAGATTATTACACATTTTTCGTTAGTATTGCGGTGATGGCGAATATTCCATTTTCAGGAACCTCCAGTGCAACCCTGCAAACGGCAATCAATAGCGCTGCAGATGGAGATGTCATTATCATTGCAAATGGTGTGATATTTACGGGAGCCGTCACTATACCGGCAGGGAAAAGTATTACTATCCGTTCCCAATCCACGACCAGGACTCTGACGCAGACCAACTCCTCTGAAAGGCATTTCATAGTGGAGAGCACAGCCGATCTTACATTAAGAGATATTGTTCTGGATGGCGGCGGAATTGCCGGCGGTGTGCGGGTAAACGGCGGCGCACTGAATATGGAGAGCGGTGCAGTGATAAAGAACTGTGCCGCAACAGACAACTATACCGGAATAACAACGGGGAATGAAGGCGGTACAGTAACTCCTTTTAACGGCGGCGGTGTGTTTGTTTTGGACGGCGGTACGCTGAATATGTCCGGAGATTCGACCGTGTCTTCTTGCACAGCGTATCACGGCGGTGGTGTGTTGCTGGGAAATTCCAGTACGCTGAAGATGTCAGGCAGCAGCAAAATTACAGAGAACAAGGCAACGGTAGCCGGTGGTGGTGTATACGCAACAGTTTCAAGCGTGATCACCATGCATGAATCCGCTGCGGTAGAGAACAATGAGACGTATGCTGACGCTGCAAAGGGCAACGGGGGATATGGCGGCGGCATCTATCTGGATACCAGCAGCCTGACAATGGACGACTCCTCGGTGCTCGGCAGTAATACTGCCGACAGTTACAGTACAGGCAGCACAAGTCCCGCCCAGCATTTTGGCGGCGGAGTTGCCGCACTACGTGGCAGTACGGTTATATTAAAGGGGAAAGCCGGGGTATATGAAAATACAGCCATGAGCGGCGGCGGCATCTATGTGTCCAGATCTGTCTTTACCATGTCCGAAGAAGCACATATAAACGACAATATACTGGGAAGCGTTGGAAGCGGCAACGGCGGTGGCGGCGGCATATACAGCTCGGGCAGCAATATTATTATGGAGGGTGGCTCTATTTATGGCCACACGGCTGTGTCAGGCGGCGGCGTGTATCTTTGTAATTTGGCGCTCTCGGCAACTAGAGAATATTATCCCGCTTCTTTTACTATGAGCGGCGGCGAGATTTACGGTAATACATCGACAGGGACAAGTTTTCTGTTCGGCGGCGGCGGCGTTGCTCTATGTAACGTTGGAAACGAGGAGGCAGATGATACCAATTCAATCGTCACCATGACAATGAGCGGCAGCGCTGTGGTTCGGGACAATAAAAGTATTTACGGGGGAGGTGTGTGGCTGTTTGGCAGAACTTCTTTATGTTATGCCAAGTTGACCATGCAGGACAATGCGAAAATTACCGGCAACACGTCTGGCGACGGCGGCGGTGTCTACCTGTCTTACCGGGCATATTCCTATCTGGATATGACCGGTGGAGGGATTTCCGGCAACGGAGCCACCGGAAACGGCGGCGGTGTGTATATGTACGCAGGAGCAGATGGTGTGGAGACGGTCACTATGGGCGGCGGAGAAATCTCCGGTAACGGAGCCGCCGGAAATGGCGGCGGTGTCTACATGTTTCGGGGCGGCATAATTGCCATGAGCGGCGGAAAAATCTCCGGCAACGGCAAGTCAGTCAGCATAGGAGGCACTGTTTATGGATCTACGCAAGCTGGCGGCGGTGTATATATGAACGCATATGGCGCGGTTTCCGCATATTTGAAGATGAGCGGCGCATCAGCTGCAATTAGCGCTAACGCAGCGGCAAATAATGGCGGCGGTGTATATATGAACGGCGTGTCGAATGCTGCTGCCGTATTTTTGCAGATAGCGGACGGCACAGTATATGACAATACAACGACAAATTACGGTGGTGGTGTGTACATGGCAAATCAGTATACAAACGTCGACATGACAGGGGGAAGCTTCGACACTAACACAGCGTCCGTCGGCGGCGGTGCGTACATGGCAGGCGGTGCTTTCACGATGAGCGACGGCGCGATCATAGGCAATACGGCGACCGTGGGCGACGGTGGCGGCGTGTATGTGGCGGCGACCGGCGACAATGCGTTGACTGTCACCGACGGAACCGTAACGGATAATACGGCGGCTCTGGACGGCGGCGGTATCTATACCGTTAAGGCGGCAGGGGTGTCCGGATACTCCAACCTGAACGTGGGTACGGATGTGACATTCAGCGGTAACGCCTCACGCCAGTATTACACCCCGCCCGGCGAGGATACGGTCAACGCCCACAGCCTGTGGATGACGATCACCAACTATACCGGCTCGGCAGGCTCCGGCAATTCGCCCGTCAGTCGGGTGGAGCCGGTAAACAACCACGACATCAATGTTGTCACCTATGCGGTCACGTTCTATATTGACACTGTACAGGTGTCCGATCCGGCACCGCAGACCGTAGCGCAGTACTGCAGGGCGTCCGACCCAAACAAATCGGGGGTGAACGGCTGGTACAAGACTTCTGATACCAGCGACAGCACCAATAAATGGAGCTTTACCGCTGATCTGGTGGTGCAGAATACCAGTCTGTATGCGGAAACGGTAATTGTGGCCGAGTGGGATTTGGGTATCCGTAAAGTAGATGCCGCGGCCAGTGGGTCAGATTCCTATATGAGCAACCCGCAATATCTCCTGGAGAGTGCGGAGTTTGAGCTGTATGAACTGGTATGTACTGATACCGGCCATACAAGTGCCGGTCAGCACACGGATGATTCCTGTTGGAGTGCAGCTCCTGTGGATACAGGTATATCCGACCAGGATGGCCTGTTGGTATTTTCGGGTCTCCAAAGCGGGACATATCTTATTGTTGAAACCAAAGCACCTGCCGGATATCAGCTTCCAAACGGAAAGTGGATAATAAAAGTAGATGCGGAATCTGAAACAATTACTCTGGCAGGCACCGTTGGCACGCCTGCGGCATTGGCGGAAGTAACGGATCCGTCGGACGTGGATGCCGCAATCCTGGTCACCAATATAAAACAGTATCAGATGCCGCAGATGGGCGGCAAAGGTACACAGTTGTTTATGATCCTGGGCAGCCTGATCTTAGCGGCAGGTGTATATGTGTTTTACTTCACCAGGAGAAAAAAAGGTTATATGCCGATGCATTAAGAGTGCTATGGGAGAAATGATCCCTTAAAAAAATAAATGCAAGCACTAAAAAATTAATTGGAGGAAAGATCAATGAAAAAAAACAAAAAAACAAAAAGATTCGGGGCACTACTGCTGGCGCTGGCCATGGTACTGTCGCTGAGCGTCACCGCTTTTGCGGCCAGCACTCAGAATTTTGGCGGCACTGGCGGCGGCACGATCGTTATCCACAAGTATGATCATACCGGCGTTACCCTGACATCCGATTATGCTAACGGCACGGCGCAGGCGGGAACAACCGTTGTCGGTAAGGACAGCGGCGGAGCGGATGTTACGCTGGGTGAGCTGATAAAACTGCCCGGTATCGAATTCAGACTGGAAGAGGTTGAACTTACGGGCACAGATCCGGAAAACATGGCTCATTATACGGTGAAGGCTGGTGGTGTCACATCCACGTTGGAAACAGACGCCAACGGGGAACTCTCATGGGTGAACCTGCCGTCCGGAACCTACAAGATTACGGAGCTTGCCAACGACACTACCGATACGGTGAACAATGTTGCGCCGTTCCTGGTTAAGCTTCCCTTTACAGATCCGGCGAATACATCTCAATATTTAAGCACTGTACATGTATATCCCAAGAATACGGTAACCCCTCCGGATATTGAGAAGGACTCTACACCTACAGCTGTGGACGGTTCCGGAAATGTGATAAATTCAGGAAGCATCCTGGGCTGGAAACTTACCGCGGATATTCCTAATGACATTGCAACGGCACTGAGCTATGTCATTACTGATACACCAAGCCAATATCTTAGATATGTAGCGGACAGCCTGGCAGTATACTATCTTGATGACAGCAGTACTAAAGTGGCATTGACTGCCGCAACAGATTATACACTGGATACGTCAGGCGGCAAAATAGAAGTGACACTGACTGCTGCCGGAAAGACCAGGCTTGGCAATGCGATCAGCACTGGCACTATAGAGACTGCGCAGAAGTTGTATGTAACATACTCAACGAAAATCACGATCACTGCGACTGAATTGGAGACGCTGATCGCAGCGCAGGGCGATAGCGTACTTACCAATACCGCACAGGTCGACTTCACAAACAAGAACGGCTATGTGTACAAGCCCGGTAAGGCTGAAGAAGAGACGGATGTATTCGGTCTGAAGATCACCAAAGTGGATAAAAACGGAAGTGCCATAACCACAGCGGATGCAAAGTTTAAAGTATACACAACACTTAGTGGGACCAGTGTTGATCAGAACAGTCTTATCGGGGAGTATACCTCAGATGCCAGCGGTTTGATCACAATCCCAGGACTTGCTGCAGGCACCTATTACATCGTAGAGACACAAGCACCGACAGGCTATAATCTGCTGACCGGATACATAACGGTTACCGTCGCAGCTGACGGTACGGCTACCGTCAGTACCGGAAGCACTGCTGTATATGATGACACTACCGGACTGATATCATTCAATATTACAAACCTCAAGGGCTTTACCCTGCCGCAGACCGGTGGTACTGGTACAATGATCTTTACCATCATCGGAATGATGCTGATCATAGCAGCAGGCGTATGCATCGTGGTATCCCGGAAAAAGAGAGCACAAAACTATACAAACGTGTAAACCGCTAAAGGTTTCAGCGCAGTAGCACGGCGAGAGGGGGCAGGGTTTATCCTTGCCCTCTCTTGCTATATAGGAAATTGTTAATATTGGAAGCTTGGAGATTGGAATATGGGAAAAAAAATGCTGACGCGTGTACTGATCGGAACCCTTTTTCTGGTGGGCACGGCGTTAATATTCTATCCGACCGTCAGCAATATGCTGGCGGAACGGTATCATGTGACTGAAATTGAAAATTACGACGAGATTGTAACTGAAATGGAGGAGCGGCTGAAGGAAGAGGAACTGCAAAAGGCGCGGGAATATAACAACGCTCTTACGGGGAGTGGGATCAGGGATCCGTTTATTCCGGAGAGCGGCGTGGTGCTGCCGGATAATTATACCTCAGTCCTGGGTTTCAGCGGTGGTATTATGGGCTATATCAAAATACCGGAGATAGACGTCTATCTTCCCATTTATCACGGCACCTCCGAAAATGTTTTAAGAAAAGGATCCGGCCATATGGAGAACACGGCGATTCCCATAGGCGGAGAGGGCAACCACACTATTCTGACGGGACACACGGGTCTTTCCACCGCGAGACTGTTTACCGATCTTGACAAGCTGGAAACGGGAGACGTTTTCTATATCACGGTGCTTGACACAACTATCGCTTATGCAGTGGACCAGATACTGGTGGTAACACCGGATGACACCAGCGAGCTGGTGCCGGTTCCGGATGAGGACTATGTGACACTGGTGACATGTACGCCTTACGCCATCAACAGTCACAGGCTGCTTGTCCGCGGGACACGCATTCCTTATACGGAAGACACGGAGAAAGCCCCGGTGGATGTCTTGCAGGATTGGCACATGATATTGGCGGCAGCCGCTTCGCTTATGGTGTTGACGGTTATAATTTGCGTTGTACGAAAACATAGGAAAAATCGGAAAATGAGGGATAAATGATGGGTATGATCAAAAAGAAGGTGCTGTCTGTCATCGCGGCAGTACTGTTTTTAATGGGAATCGCCACGCTCCTCTATCCGCAGGTGAATCAGTATTACTTCGACCTTGAGACGAAGCAGCTGATTTCCGGTTTTTCCGGGCGCATGGAGGAAATTGCAGAGAGCAATGAAAACAATGAAAACAATAATTATAACGGATGGAGATGGCTCAAAGAGCTGATAGCGGAATATAACCAGGAGTTGTATGAAAGCGGACAGGACGCCCTGGTAGACGCGTTCTCCTATCAGCAGGTGGGTTTTAGCCTGAAGCAATTCGGATTTAATGAGGAAATGGTTGGGTATATTACAATCCCCAGGATGGGAGTGGCGCTGCCCATATACCTGGGAGCCAACACCGATAACCTTTCTAAGGGGGCGGCTCAGCTCACCGAGACATCCCTGCCGGTGGGAGGGGTAAACACCAACACGGTCATTGCCGGCCACCGCGGTTACAGAGAAACGGCAATGTTCAGAGATATTGAGGATCTTGAGATAGGTGATTCTGTTATCATAACAAACTTCTGTGAGACGCTGTATTACCGGGTAGCTGAGATAAAGGTTATAAATCCGGACGATATCGGGCAAATCCTAATACAGGAGGGGCGTGATCTGGTGACTCTTATAACCTGCCATCCATATAGTCATAATTATCAGCGATATGTGGTCTGCTGCGAACGTACCACGGAGACGGACCATGACGTCAAAGCGGACAAAAGATTACTTAGAGTTTTTAAATCCTTTTTAAGATCAGGAACCTTATCTGCGTCCCAGAGGCAAATTTTGATGGAACGTCTGCTGCCTTTTACATCCCTGATTATTTTACTTATTGCCGCAATCCTCATATTGTTCGGAAAAAAGAGAAGAAAGAAGGGGAGCAGTTAAAAAGTTACAGTTCAGCCTTTGGCTGAACTGCAACAAGAATGCACAGAAATGCTGTAAACAGCATTTCGCGCCTGCAATTCTCGGTGTTTTCAGGCATAAAAGCCTGAAAACACCTCGCGGGACAGTCGAAGGCTGAATAGTAATGTTAAAAATCTTTATTTTTGGTATATTTTCTTTTTTGACAAAACAAACAAAAATGGTATAGAATAGAATGAAAGACAAATCATTCAATGACGGAAAGGGTTAATTGGATGTAAGTGGTCAGTTGATGGATGTATGGCATAGAAGGAAAGGATTTTTTATGGCAAGAATAGGAGAAAATATATATAAGCGGAAAGACGGACGCTGGGAAGGGCGGTATATCAAAGGGCGCAAGCCTGATAGAAAACCGGTTTTCGGCTATGTATATGCAAAGAAATATAACTTATGCAAGGAAAAGCTGGCCAAAGCCAGGTTGCAGCATACCGGTTACATAACCATTAAGGTGTGCGGGACAGGAACAGTCACCGAATATTTGAATTTCTGGCTTCATGCCATCATACAGCCCTGGGTGAAATCCTCCACATTCAGTAACTATGCTGCTATACTGGAGAAATGGATCAAACCTTATCTGGGAAATAAGGAGTTAGACCAGATGGGTAAGGAAGATGTCCAGTGCTTTATCAACATCTTGTCAGAACAGGAGCTGTCTGCCGATTCGGTGCGCAATATCTTCCGTGTTTTGTCGGCAGCTATGAAAAAGGCGAAGGAATATGAGTATATTCATGAAAATCCCTGCGAAGGAGCCAGCCTGCCGGAACCCGTGAAAAAAGAAGCCAGACTGCTTACCGTACAGGAACAGAAACGGCTGGAGGCAGCAGCAGGAGCGGATAAGGATGGTTTTGCCATCCTGCTATCCCTCTACACCGGGCTGCGTGTCGGGGAGCTCTGTGCTCTAACCTGGGAGGATGTGGATCTGAAGCAGGGAATAATCCATGTATCCAGGACAATAAGGCGGATTCAGTGCTTTACACCGGATGCAAAGACAAAGACTATACTGGTTACCGGTGATGTAAAAAGCAAGCTGTCTGTTCGTGCCATTCCGCTGCCTGCCTGTATTTTAGAGCTGTTTAAAGAACACCGGAAGAATGCCGGCGGTAAGTATGTGTTTGAATACGATGGTCATCTGCTGGAGCCCCGGACACTGCAGTACCGCTTTAAGGCACTCCTAAAGAAAGCAGACCTTCCCGACATCAACTTCCACGCCCTTAGACATACCTTTGCTGTCCGGTGCATGGAGCAGAGCTTTGACGTGAAGACGCTGAGTGAGATTCTGGGTCATGCATCAGTCAAAATGACACTATACCAGTACGGGCAATTCGGCGGTAAAGATAAGGGTTTGAAATAGCTTTTGATTGTCACTGCCAGGGTATTATGTTACACTCATGTTACATATTTTTGTCAGATTGGGAGGAAATTTAAGATGCAGCAGGATATGATTGTTATATTAGACCTGGGAAGTACGGACAATACAGGAATTGCCAGAGCGATTCGTGATTTGGGTGTATACAGTGAGATTTACCCGCACGATATTACGGTAGATGAACTTCAGAAGCTGCCCAATGTAAAGGGAATCATTATTAACGGCGGTGAAAATAATGTTGTTCACGGCGAGAAGATTGATGTTTGCGCCGGCATTTACGAAGCAGGATATCCGGTGATGTCCGTAGCCCATGCACCAGCAAGGGGTGAGGTAGTCCGGGAAGCCTGGCCGGTGGAAGAAGCGGCGTTGAAAGAAATGTTGTCTGCTTTTGTTTTTGAAAACTGTAAGGCGATGACTAACTGGAATATGAAGAATTTTATTGAGGATCAGGTGGAGCTGATACGCCGCCAGGTGGGTGAGCGCAAGGTACTGCTGGCATTATCCGGTGGTGTTGACAGCTCGGTAGTAGCGGCACTTTTGATTAAAGCAATCGGCAAACAGTTGGTTTGTGTTCATGTTGATCATGGACTGATGCGAAAAGGTGAGTCTGAGAGCGTGGTTGAAATCTTTAAAAACCAGATGGATGCCAACCTGGTTTATGTGGATGCTTCTGAGCGTTTCCTGGGAAAATTGGCAGGGGTTGCCGACCCGGAGGAGAAACGTAAAATTATTGGTGCTGAATTTATCCGGATCTTTGAAGAAGAGGCGCGTAAACTTTCCGGAATTGATTTTCTGGCTCAGGGAACCATCTATCCGGATATTGCAGAAAGTGGAACGAAGACTGCTAAAGTAGTAAAATCCCATCATAATGTAGGGGGACTGCCGGAAGACTTACAGTTTGAATTAGTTGAACCGCTGCGTCAATTGTTCAAAGATGAAGTACGTGCCTGCGGCGTAGAGCTGGGGCTGCCTAATGATATGGTCTACCGTCAGCCATTCCCGGGACCGGGACTTGGAGTTCGCTGCCTGGGTGCTATTACGAAAGAACGTCTGGAAGCAGTGAGGGAAGCGGACGCAATTCTGCGGGAAGAGTTTGCTTTGGCTGGATTGGATAAAAAAGTATGGCAATACTTTACTGTAGTTCCGGATTTTAAATCAGTAGGTGTTCGGGATAATGCAAGGTCATTTGAGTATCCTGTAATTATCCGTGCAGTAAATACCATTGATGCTATGACCGCAACAATTGAACAGGTAGACTGGCCGGTATTGTTAAAGATTACTGATCGTATTTTGAAAGAAGTTAAAAATGTAAACCGTGTGTGTTACGATATGAGTCCGAAGCCGACGGCCACAATTGAGTGGGAGTGATGAAATGGAGTTGTGGAATCCAGTGTTTATGCTGGTTTCAAGCAAATGTATTTAAGCGTTGGAAACAAACCCTTTAAAAGCATAGAAAAGCCTTACTGATTTTCGAAAATGAAAATTCGGTAAGGTTTTTTGTGCTTATTTTTACTTTCCGGATTGTCATTAAGTGACTGAACCAGATAGTCGGAAAGTTCCTGTGAAGGTACTTTTGCCCAGTGCTTTGGAACTTTAGAATTCTACCTATGGAAACAATCCGTGATCATGCAATAAGCAAACATATTTTGCCAGCGTCATTTTTATTTTCAATTAAAATGATTTATAGTATGATATAGATAGAAAATATGTACTTGCCGCCGTTGTTGTTTTGTAGGAAAAAGCAAACTTTGAATTCGGAAAAGGGGGGCATCTGATGAGAAATGATGGCCAGTGGGATCTGATGAAAAGGGTAGAGGATGTATTAGATAAAGACGGATGGCTGGTTGCATCGTCTAATGGATATCTGGAATATCCGAAACGGGATGAAAGTAATATTGCGCTTGGGCTCTGTAATCAGTTATGGGATTCTAAGCCGCACCGGCATTTATATCATGAAATGGTTGTGGTGCTGAAAGGATACTGCCTGCATGAATATAGGGGCGTACAAGTACCACTTATTCCAGGTGATGCATTTTTGGTTTTTCCCCATGAAAGCCATGGTTACCACGTGGATTCGCCCATTGAGATTTTAAATATCTGGTTTTATCCGGAGCGTCTGAGTGCTGGAGTTACCGAGATGTTGGGATATATCCGGGAAACTACCAGGATTCTTTCCCAAGAAAATGCAGAGCAGGATCGTTGGCACATGGTTTCTGATATTAGCGGACGCAGAAGCGGGCAGCCGCAGACTCATCAGAACCGGCAAAGTTATCTGAACCAGCAGGGTATCGTCTATCTGAATGCGGAAGAGAAAAACCGGGTGGAAGAGTTGATTTCTCTGTTATTCAAAGAGCAGGAAGAACAGAAAACAGGATATGAATATATGAAGTCGGCCTGTCTTTCCATGATCCTGACGCTGGTTTGGCGGATCAGTGAGGAACAGGGGCGGATGAAAGAATATATCGCCGATGAGAAGCGCGATACGGTGAATCGGATCCTGGGCTATATGGAAGAGCATCTGGAAGAGAAATTAGACATCGGCGAATTGGCACAAAAGAGTTGTTGGAGCCCGAGTCATTTCCGCGCGGTATTCAAGTCCGTTACCGGACTTTCCCCGCTGGAATATCTGAACCGGCTGCGGATCATCAAATCGATGGAATACTTAAGCGGTTCTTCCGTCAGTGTTGCCGAAGCTGCAGAGCGCGTGGGGATTCTGGATCAGGCATATTTCAGCAGATTGTTCAAAAAGATTATTGGCTATTCTCCACGGTATTTTAAAAGTGTCACAGATTCGGTATTTGAATCAGACATAGAGTGATTGTTACAGTTCAGCCTTCGGCTGAACTGTAACGAGTGATTACTGTAATATCTATACAAGGCTGTACTAGTAAAAACACCTAAAGTATAATTGCTTTCAGGTGTTTTTTTATATATATTGACATAAAACAAAATCGTTTTGTCCAAATTAGCAGTCAGAATGTCCTAACATGGAATGGGTAGTTGTGCTACAATTGTATGCAGGTAATTGAAAAATAAAAAAGAAACAAGAAATTATTGAAGAAATCTGTTTTCTTTAAAAAGGAGGCGCAAAAATGTCAGAAAAAGATATTCAAATTTTACGGGGATTGGCGGATCAATTAGCCGAACTTTCCGCATTGCCAATCCAAAAAGTCAGGAAACAGCAATGGTTCGATTTGAATGCCCGCAAAGTAAATAAGCCCATGTTCCTGATGGGTGAATTCCCGTGGAATGAGATGAATGGTGACGGAGAACTGACGCTGTCTTGTGAAGATCCCTTTTATCAAGAATTGGAATTGGATATTAGAAGACTCTTATACCGTAACAAACATATCAATGACGACTGGGTCTATGAACCGGTCATTTATGTGCCCAAGGTAATCCGCGGGCTGAATCAGGGTCTGGAGATCGTCGAAGAGACGATCAGCCGGGATGACGGCAATGTGGTACAAGCCCATTCTTATCAGTGCCAGATTGAGACGATGGAAGACATCGCAAAGATAAAAGTTCCCGATTTCATCTATGACGAGGAAGCGACCAACCGTCGGGAAGCGATGGCAAAAGAAGCATTAGGCGGAATCTTGAAAGTCGTCATGGACGGTCCGGAGTTCGAATACCGCCCTTGGGATCACTTTATGGAATGGATTGGACCAGAGGTGCTCTATGATAAGATGCTGGAGGATGAAGATTGGATACATGCCCTGATGCGCCGCACCTTGGATGTCCATCTGGAGACGATCTGTAAGCTGCGAGATATGGATCTGCTGAACCGTCAGCGCCAGCTCGTACATTGTACCGGTGCCTGGACGGATCTATTACCGGAAGATCCGGTCAAACCCGAGTTAAAAGATCTCTGGACATACGGAATGGCGCAGATCCTCTACACCGTTTCGCCCGCGATGCACAATGCATATGAATTCGAATATGCCAGCGAATGGTACGAAAAATTTGGTTTGGGCTATTATGGCTGCTGCGAGCCTCTTGATGACCGGATGGAATATGTGAAAAAGATCCGCGGCATCCATAAGATCTCCGTCAGCGCCTGGGTAAAAGACTTCGAGGGGATTGCGGAAGCAATGGAAGGAAAGTATGTCTATTCCAACAAACCGGCGCCCGCCTTTGTAGCGGCGCCCACCTGGAATCCGGCGACCGCCAGAAAAGACCTGGAGACTCGCCTTAACGCAGCACAGAAATATAACTGTCCAATGGAATTTACATTAAAAGACATCTCAACGATTTGCTATCAGCCCCAGCGCCTGACAGAATGGTCGCAGATTATGCGTGAGGTTATCGGGTAGCCGTTAAATGAATAAAAGCGTAATCCAATGGGAAATAAATTGACGGATAATGATCAAAGAGGGAAAAGGAGGCATAGAATGGGTGTAAACACGGCAATATCTATCTTCGGGAAAAAGGAGCTGTTTCGGGAGCAGTTTATGTACAAGCATCCGGAAGTAAGCACGATGAATACCGATTTCAAATTTTCCGCAGAAGACCAGGCGGTTTTAAAAAGACTGGCAGAAACGGTTGCGCGGATTGCAGAGACACCAGCGATGAAGCAAAAAATTAAGGCCTGGACCGATCATAATGATTTAAAGACAACCGACCCGGTGATCTTCGTGGATCCGGAGAACGGCTGGAATGAGATTCTGACCGATGAATTATTCGAATGTAAGGATCCGCTGGCAAGAACCTGGGAGAACATCTTCCGCAAAAAAATATATGCCGCAGAAGTGCTGCGCGATGACACTGTTGTAACCAAAGATTTTAATGTGCCGTGGTACTGGACGGACGATGGCTTTGGAATCGAAGTGATCTTTGAAGACAGCGGCAAAGAGGGTGGTGCTTATCACCTGGCGGCGGCGATTCAGGATTACGAAGAGGATTTTCCGAAGATGCATTTTCCAACGATCACGATAGACTATGCCAAAAGCGAACAGATCATGGACTGTGCCAAAGCCACATTTGGAGATGTCTTAAATTGCCGGCGTTCCATGAAATGGCATTGGGCAGATGACTATCTCGATCAATATGTAGCCCGCCGGGGAATGGAAGAGTTTATGTGCGATTTCGTGTCCGAACCGGAGTGGGTACAACGGATGATGACCTTTATGACCGATGGCATGATGAAGCGTTTTGACTGGCTGGAAGAACAGGGGCTGCTGTCCTTAAACAACGATGATACCTACACGGGCACCGGCGGCTTTGGTTATACCAGCGAACTGCCGGCTGCGGATTTTACCGGTAACGTACGGACAAAGGATCAGTGGATTACCTTGCAGGCACAAGAGACGGTTTCCATTAATCCCGATATGTTCGGAGAATTCATCCTGCCGCATTACATCCGTTTGGCAGAACGATTCGGGCTGGCACATTATGGCTGCTGCGAACCGTATGACGTCCGCTGGCAGTATGTAAAGCAGATACCGAATCTGCGCCGGGTATCCGTATCGGCCTGGGCAAAATTCGAGACAGTTCCGGAGTATCTGGGTAAGGATTACATAGCCAGTATCAAGTTAAAACCGACGCCGCTGGCGATGCCGACGATGAATGAGGAATTCGTCAGAAAAGAATGCCGCCGGGCTGTGGAAGAAAGCTATGGGGGGATCTGCGAATTCGTGATGAAAGACAACCATACAATCGGCAACAACCCAAACAACCTGATTCGCTGGACGCAGATCATGCGGGAAGAAATTGCGCGAAAATACGGCGGATGACAAGACGTTCGGTCAAATGACGGGATTTCCCTGCATTTGCAGGGAAACACCTCGCGGGAGGGCTTAAGGCTGAACTGTAACACCAAAACATCTACAATCAGGAGAGGTGTAAGGAAATGGAAAAGGAAAAGGAAGCAAAGAAAGATATTGTGCTGGAACTGACCCATGTTTCGAAGTCGTTTCCAGGCGTGAAAGCACTGGATGACGTCAGTTTTCAGGTCAAACGGGGGACGGTTCATGTGCTGGCTGGAGAAAACGGTGCAGGAAAATCCACCTTGATTAAAATTATCAACGGAATTTATACGGCGGATGAGGGCGATCTGATCATCGAGGGAAAGAAAATCACTACCCATAACCCGCGTTATATGAAATCGGTGGGTGTGGCAACAATTCACCAGGAATTAAGCCCGGTGCTGGATCTGACGGTGGCGGAAAATATTTTCCTGGGTGCACAGCCGCAGTCAAAGCTGGGTTCAATCCGTTGGAAAAAGATGTATGCCGACGCTCAAAGGCTGATTGACGAACTGGGCTTTCACTATGATGCAAAACGTCTGATGCGCACAATGACAACATCGGATATGCAGATCATTGAAATTATCAAAGCGATTTCTGTAAATGCCAGGATAATCATCATGGATGAGCCAAGTTCCTCGATTACGGAAACGGAAGTGGAGGTGCTCCACGAGCAGATCCGCAAACTGAAAGCGCAAGGCATTAGTTTTATCTATATATCCCATAAACTGGATGAAGTTGATCAGATCGGGGATATGGTAACTGTCCTGCGTGACGGAAAGACAATCTCCTCCGACCCGGTGGGAATGGTTACCAAAGACCAGATCATCACCCGTATGGTCGGCCGCGAAATGCATAATATCTATCCTAAAAATGAAGCAAAAATCGGTGAAAAGCTGTTGGAAGTCCGAAATTTCAGCCGCTCAGGCAAATTTACGGACGTATCCTTTAGCTTACGCTCGGGTGAAATCCTTGGAATGGCCGGTCTGGTCGGCGCAGGACGCACCGAAGTATGCCGGGCGATCTTCGGGCTGGACGATAAGGAATCCGGCGAAGTCTTTTATAAGGGCGAGAAGCTGATCATCAAGAGTGCCCCGGATGCAATCAAGGCAGGTATTATTTACTTGTCTGAGGATCGAAAGCTGGAAGGCCTGATACTATGCCGCAGCGTCAGCGAGAATATCGCCCTGGCCAACTTAAAAAGGTATTTTCGAGGTGCTTTATTGAATCGCACACTGGAAGCGAAGGACGCCGCCGAGATGGTTAAAAAGCTGAATGTTAAGACGCCTTCGATTAAAACCAATGCGGGTGCACTGTCCGGTGGGAACCAGCAAAAGCTGGTTATTTCCAAATGGCTGCTGCGCAGTCCGAAAATCTTCATTATGGATGAACCGACCCGGGGCATTGACGTAGGTGCCAAATATGAGATTTATAAGATCATGTGTGACCTGGCAAAGCAGGGAGCGGGCGTGATCATGATTTCTTCGGAACTGCCGGAGATTATCGGAGTTTGCAGCCGGGCACTGGTGATGAGCGGCGGCAAGGTGACCGGTGAAGTATCGGGACCGGACATGAATCAGAAGAAAATCATGCAGTTTGCGGTAGGAGGATTGGAATAATGGGAAAAGAAAAAGGAAAGTTTAATCTATCTGAATTTTACAGTAAATTTGGTATCATATTAATTTTGTTGTTTATGGTGTTCGTCTTTTCTCTGGTGAATGGGAAATTCCTTTCAGCGAATAATCTGCGTAATGTCATCCGGCAGGTGGTTGTTATTACAATTCTGGCCTGTGGTGAGCAGCTGATGCTGATCAGCGGGATGGTCGACCTTTCCGCCGGTACGGTTATGGCTTTTGGCGGTACACTTTCTGCGTATTGCGTATTTGCAACCCAAAATGTTCCTCTTGCCATCCTGGTAGGGCTTATCGGCGGTTTATTCTTCGGCGTGATCAACGGGGCTTTGATTACTGTTTTTTCAATCCCTTCGTTTATCGGTACGCTGGCTTCGATGAAAATGGCCTCCGGTGCGATCATGTGGTATACCAACGGAAAAAACAAATCCAACCTGGGAGATGCCTATACCTGGCTTGGCCAAGGTCATGTCGGACCGATTCCGGTGCCGGTCATCATTATGGTGATCGCGCTCTTGATCACCTATTATGTTTTATCCTGGACACCGGTAGGACGTAATCTTTACGCGGTGGGCGGTAATCTGCAGGCGGCTAAGGCAACCGGTATCCGCGTTCGTAATACCCAGTTCTTTGCCTGTGCGTTTTCCGGCTTATTTGCTGGTTTAGCAGGTATCGTCCTGATGGCACGTTTGAATTCCGGGCAGCCATCCACCGGTCAGGCGGGTATGGAGATGGATGCCATCACGGCCGTGATCGTGGGCGGCACCAGCATGAGCGGCGGTGTGGGTTCAATTCAAAATACCATTATTGGTTCCTTGATCATCGGCATCATTAAGAACTTCATGAACCTGCAGAATATTCATTCATCAATACAGGATATTGTTCTCGGGGTTTTGATCTGTGTCGCTGTTATCATTGACGTGCAGGTCAGAAAATCGAAGGTATAATAGTTCTTTCCCGACTGCCGGAATAGGCCGACGGCCGGATGGAAAATAAAAAGCAAAAATCAAAAGGAGGATGCAAAATGAAAATGAAGAAAAAGTTACTGGCATTGTTTCTAACGATGGTGATGGCCGCAAGCTTAATGGCCTGTGGAGCTGCGAATGATGAGACATCCGATACGCCGGAACCGGACCAAGAGACGGAAGCTGCTGATGAAGCTGCGGAAACAACCGAATCCTCGGGTTCTGATACAACAGCAGAGACTGCCGACAAATCACTGGCGGAAAATGTTGGAACCGACTGGGAAGAAGTCCTGCTTGCCAAAGGCTATGATGCAAGCGGTGACGAAGAGCAGGAGTGGGTGTTTATCTGCAAGAGCTTTACCGATGTTTTTACTGTAAAGGTTATGGACGCTCTTGAGGCCTATACAAAAGAAAATTTCCCCAATGTAACGCTGGCTTTATATGACGGCGAGATGGATGCTTCTAAACAGATTCAGCAGGCCGAAGATGCCGTTGCCAACGAAGTAGACTGTATTATTGCCAGTCCGTCTGATTCCGACGGCTGCGCCAGTATTGTTGACATCGCCGCGGAGGCGGGTATTCCTTGTGTTATGGTTAATACCGAAGTCAATAACGACAAGCCTTATTTCTTTGCCGGATCCGATCACTATGATTCCGGTCAATTACAAGGCGAATATATCCGGGATAACATTGATGCTTCCGAAACCCAGAAGATCTGCTATCTGGAAGGAACCCCGGGCTTCAATCATACAACCCTTCGTAAGGCAGGAATCTTTGACGTATTGGATGAAGCAGATTATAATTATGAACTTCTTTCCAGCCTGACCGGTGAATATTACAGAGACAAAGGTATCAGCATCACGGAAGACTGGATTACCCAGTTTGGCGAAGAGATTGACATCATCGCGGCAGCTAATGATGAAATGGCGATGGGTGCCCTGCAGGCAGTAAAAGCGGCAGGTTTGACCGACATTAAGATTCTTGGAATCGATGCCAATGATGACGCTCTGGAAGCAATCAGCAACGACGAACTTGCTTTCACCGTTTTCCAGAATGCTGCGGGACAGGGCGAATGGGGTGCAATTGCCGCATATGCAGCTTGTAAGGGAAAAGAGCCGGAGGTTCTTTCTATTCCTTACGAGCCGGTTTCCAAAGAAAACCTGTCCGATTACTGGACACCATAATTAAGACTATATAAAAGGATTAAAATTTCTAAAAATGTAAAGAAGGCATCCGGAGATCGATGATTTTCGGATGCCTTCTTGTGGTCTTCAGTCCCTATTAATTTCCCAAAAAGTGCTTTATCTTACCGTTTTTATTCACCATAGAGCTCACTGACCAGTTGTCTTTTGGTTTCAAGTACATAATGGGAATATTGTTCAATTATTTCATCGGTCATCCGGTTTATCGGTGCCGAGATGCTGAAAGCATAGGGAAGCTGTTCATCGTAACCCGGCAGACTGGCAGCGATGCAGCGAACACCCATTTCATTTTCCTCGTTATCAAGGGCATATCCTTTTAAGCGTACATCATCCAATTCCTTCAGAAAATCCGAAAAGGAAATAATGGTATGAGGCGTTATGCTTTTAATTTCAGTATCATCCCAGATTCGTTTCAGATCTTCTTCCTTTAGCTGGGCAGCAATTGCTTTTGACCGGCGGAGATGCCTCCGGGCGGGTGCAGCGATAGATTTATCGGCTCTGAGTAATCCACCGGAAACCATTAAGGCATTTGTTTTAAGGATGGAAACTATTAATTGTTCAGAAGCTGGGATTTACTGAATTTATTTTAAACAGCGCTTGACTTGGCAGAAAAAGCAAGGTATATATGAATAAACTGGCCATGAAAATATTTATTTGGGGGGAAATTTAAAGGGTTACACTAGATGCAACTGACGCATGCATGACCGGTCAGGCAACCGGCCAAGTCAATATTATTAGTTAAAGAAGGAGATACTAATGAAGAAAATATTAATCGTAGTGGATGTACAGGTGGATTTCAGGAATGGTGTTCTGGGAACAAAGGAAGCTGATAAAGCAATTCCACATATCATGAGTATCATAAAAGAGTACCAGGCTAACGGTGACCGGATTATTTACACAAAGGATACACATGATGAAAGTTACCTTGAAACCCGGGAAGGAAAGGCATTGCCGATTCCACATTGTATTTATGGCACGCAAGGATGGGAAGCAGTTTATGAATTACAGGATCTTGGATGCGAACATAATGCAAATGATATTTTTTTAAAAAAGACATTCGGATCTGCCGAATTAGCTCAGGAAGCGATGCAGTGGTCTGATTGCGAAGAGGATGTGGAAATTAAATTTGTTGGGTTCTGTACTGATATATGCGTAATTACTAATGTACTGCTGGTTAGAACATTTGCACCGGAAGCAAGAATCGTTGTAGATGTCCGGGGGTGTGCCGGCGTAACCCCGGAAAAACACCAGGCAGCATTAGAGGTGATGCGTTCTTGTCAGGTGACATTGGCAGGAGAGGAATAATGGAGAACTTTAGAAACAAAATTAATTCTGGCTGTATTGAATGAAGAATGCTGCATTTCATTAATTATCATGGTTTAAGTTTTGTAGTTGTGTTTCAATTCATACTTTGTTAAAATATATAAATGTGATTTGTAATATCAATTAAGTCAATGGTACAATACACTGGAGAATGCATTCAAACCATTTAATGAAATCTAAAAAATAAAACATTATCAATACAATCAACAGGAGGAAGCTATGAATATCAATCAAAGACTGGCTGAGGAACTTCAGGTGAAATTATGGCAGGTAGAAGCGGCTGTCCAATTAATTGATGAAGGGAACACCATCCCATTCATTTCCCGCTACAGAAAGGAATTTACCGGTTCTTTAGATGATGAAGTACTGCGTAACCTGCATGAACGCCTTACCTATCTGCGTAACCTTGAAGAGAAGAAGCAGCAGGTCATTGGCAGCATAGAAGAACAGGGAAAACTGACAGAAGAGTTAAAGCAAGCAATATTAAATGCGCAGACCTTAGTTGCCGTAGAAGACCTATATCGTCCCTACCGGCCAAAGCGTAGAACCAGAGCAACCGTTGCCAAAGAAAAAGGCTTAGAGCCCTTTGCGAATATCATTATGCTTCAGATGACGGACAAGTCTTTGGCGGAAGAAGCAGCAGCCTTTTTGTCAGAAGAGAAAGAAGTCAATACCATTGAAGGTGCCCTTGCCGGTGCTTCTGACATTATCGCAGAATACATTTCTGACGATGCTAAGTATCGTACTTACATCCGCAGTCAGACCATGAAAAAAGGAACGATTACATCTACAGCAAAAGACCGGAATGAGCAGTCGGTATATGAGATGTACTACCAGTTTGAAGAAGCGGCAGCAAAGATTGCCGGGCACCGCGTTCTTGCCCTGAATCGGGGAGAAAAAGAAAAAATACTGACAGTAAAAGTAACAGCGCCGGAAGAGGACATTCTCCGCTACCTGGAAAAACAAATTATTACTACCAATAATACAAATACAACACCTATCTTGAAAGCGGCAGTAGAAGACAGCTATCGCCGCCTGATAGCACCCGCTATCGAACGGGAAATCCGAAATGAATTAACGGAAAAAGCAGAGGATGGAGCTATAAAAGTATTTGGCAAGAACCTGGAGCAGCTTTTAATGCAGCCCCCAATTGCCGGCAAAGTGGTTCTCGGATGGGATCCGGCTTTTCGTACCGGTTGTAAACTGGCAGTGACAGATGCCACCGGTAAGGTACTGGATACTACTGTAATCTATCCAACTGCACCGACTACGGAAGCAAAACAAAAAGCAGCGAAAGATACTCTGAAGAGATTGATATCAAAGCACCACATCACCCTGATATCGGTAGGAAATGGAACCGCTTCCCGGGAATCCGAACAGTTTATCGTAGAACTTTTAAAAGAAATACCGGAAAAAGTTCAATATGTAATAACCAACGAAGCTGGTGCCTCAGTATACTCTGCCAGCAAACTGGCAACGGAAGAATTCCCTAACTTTGACGTCGGGCAAAGAAGTGCAGCATCGATTGCCCGAAGGCTGCAGGATCCGCTGGCCGAACTTGTGAAAATTGACCCCAAAGCCATTGGTGTAGGGCAATATCAGCATGATATGAACCAAAAGAAACTTGGAGAAGCCTTGAACGGTGTAGTTGAAGACAGCGTGAATAAGGTCGGAGTTGACTTGAATACTGCATCCGCTTCCCTGATGGAATATATTTCTGGTATTACCAAGGTAATTGCTAAAAATATCGTTGCCTACCGAGAAGAAAACGGAAGATTCAAAAATCGAAAACAGCTTTTAAAAGTAGGTAAGCTTGGGCCGAAAGCCTATGAGCAATGTGCCGGATTTCTGCGTATTGCCGGCGGCGATAACCCACTTGATATGACCAGCATCCACCCGGAAAGCTATGAGCCGGCCAAGAAAGTGCTGGATGATCTGGGATATGGGGTTGATTGGATCACCCAGTCAGGAGAGCGTACCTTGTCCATTAAAGATTACAAAAAGACGGCCCAGGGGTTTGGCATTGGTGAGCCCACCTTGCGGGATATTGTAAAAGAACTTTGCAGACCAGGGCGCGACCCGCGTGAAGATATGCCGCTGCCGGTGCTCAGAAGTGATGTTCTGGATATGAAGGATTTAAAAGAGGGCATGGTTCTCAAAGGAACTGTGCGCAATGTTATTGATTTCGGAGCATTTGTGGATATTGGTGTACATCAGGATGGCCTGGTTCATATTTCCCAGATGACTAATAAAAAATTCATAAAACATCCTCTGGAAGTGGTTAGTGTAGGGGATATTGTCGAAGTAAAAGTAATCAGTCTGGACATTCCCAAAAAACGGATTGGACTGAGTATGATTGTATCTTAGGTATCCTTGAAAGGAAAAAGAAAATGGGAAGCATTAAAAAGATATCCAGAATAACCGAAAACCCGTATGTGAATCTTTATCATGTGGAGGGAGAGAACAGAAAACAAAATCCGGTTCATTACTATGTGGCATCAAGAGCAAAAGCAGAACAGGAGCTAAAGCTGGTAACCCATGAAAATACTCCTGACGGTGTAATTATCTACAGTTTATACGGATCCAGCCACGATAAAGTTGTGTTGGTACGCCAATATCGGTACACGCTGGATGATTACATCTACGAGTTCCCAGCCGGTCTTGTTGAAGCAAATGAAGATTACCATGACGCAGCGGTCCGGGAGATGAAAGAAGAAACGGGATTGCTGTTAGAACCCATAAAGGTGGCTGCAGGATATGAAAAACCATTCTTTACCACGATCGGAATGACGGATGAATCCTGTGCTACCGTATATGGATATGCAAGAGGCGAAACAACCACCAAGTATCTGGAGGAAAATGAGGAACTGCAGGTCATATTGGCAGACCGTCAGGAAGTAAAACGCATACTGAAGGAAGAAAAGGTAGCAATTATGTGTGCCTATATGCTGATGCACTTCATAAAAGATGAAGAGCCATTTGCATTTCTTAAACGCTGAAATGAATTGTCTTCAGGATAAAGGGACAGGATTATGGTACAAAGGGCGAGACCTTGAAAATCGGTCTCGCCCTCACGTAACCATCAATATCTTATTGCCAGTTTTTATAGTTTACACAGATTTTGAAACAGTCTCAATAAATATAGTAAAAAGATTTAGTTCTTAATGTATGAATTTTAATGTTTAAGACCCTCCTTTTTCTTTCTTTTGTAAATATATCCACCTGAAAATAGTCCTGATACGATCAGTATTCCTAACCAGATGAATATCGGCGTGGTATCCGCTGTTTTTACACTTTTAACGCCTGACCCATTTTTTGTGTTTCCGGAACTACTGGTATTGATCTTTCCTTTCGCTTTGATCGCTACTGTCTGACCTTTATCATTCAGGTCTTCATGATCAGCAATTTTGGTATCAGCAGTGTAAAGTTTTTCAAACACTACAATTTCTTTGCCCTCCAAATTACTTGCATCAAAGGTAAAGTCCACATTCACGGTTCCGGAAGATTGTTCCGGTGTAAATTTTGCTTCTGCTGTCACTTCTTTTCC
>Ga0153940_1000330_pt1 | contig 26505 bp, 15 predicted proteins | sample TSNJ024MetaG_FD_104736 | JGI IMG/M metagenome (GOLD analysis project Ga0153940, IMG submission 104736) | Attine ant fungus gardens microbial communities from New Jersey, USA - TSNJ024 MetaG | ecosystem: Host-associated > Fungi > Mycelium > Unclassified | place: USA: New Jersey, Brendan T. Byrne...
AAATGACGGCGCAATTGACGGCGCAAAAAATGATGGCATCCTCTGTTTTTAGTTTCCGGATTTTCAGGCATTGTCCTACGCTCTGTTCTTTTGATTGTTTTTCCTTTCTGAGATGAATCTAAAGAGCCGGAAGCCTTCCCGAGCTTCCGTACAAAACCGAACTTCCACAAGAAAACGCACAAAAATCCATAATTATTTTCACTTGACAATATACCACCTTTCAAGTATACTTTACTTCATGATACATTATTTTTTTGTAATTAGAAATTTTTCGTCATTTAATAAAGATGGCGATATTTTTTTGTAAAAATATATCCTCTTTCTTTCCTTGATATCTGTTAAAAATTGAGGTTTCATTGTTTGGTTTATCATCTCCAGAAATTAATGGAGCCGACGTCCCAGTATCCTATGATCTGAATGTCCAATCCTCTTATTACCCCTTTATTATACTAAGACAAATCAGAAACGAAAAACCGGAAGTAAAATCAAAATGTTAAAAAAATAACAAAAATGTATTACTCAGCATAATGGTTAAGCCTTGTAATACATTTTTGTTATTTACTTACAAACGCCCAGTTTGCGGGCTTTTCTATTATTTCAAATCTTCCAAGTATAGAAATTCAACACCCGACTGACAACCGTATGAATGCACTTTAAGGCGTAATTTTTCCATATTAAAAGGGGTAGATTTTTTTACCCTCTTTACCTCCTTACGTAAAGTGAAGATAAACTTCTATCCCTCTAGTACATCGACCATTTAATAAGTAACCTATTAAATGGTCGATGTACTAGTTTCTCCGGCGATAAGTTTTTCAACTTTATGCCAGCTGGCTTTCCTGATTTAACTCCCCTTTAGTTACTTATCATTCTCTGGATGGAATTGCTTCATGGTCATACTCCACTGTTCTAAAATAGTTCAAAGAAGGAGCGTTGCAAAATAGATGGTAACCATCTGCTAGAGCAATCGTTTGGACGTGAATTGATTCAGGAGACAGCACCACCGAGGTATAAGGTTGATGATGAAGATATAATAAAGTAACTTTATGGGTTGAAGTAAATGTTATACCGACTTTTACGACAAACGATACAACTAAGATAAAAATGATTAACAGTATTATACCGATATCGGTATAACAGCAGCAGCAAGCACTGGTTATGTTATAACATAACCTCTATTTTTACTTTCTTCCTTCTGAAGAAAAGGTAAAATAACTGGGATATCCCAGACCCTTTAGAACTGCTATATTCATTGATTTCAGGAACCTGATTTCCCGAAAATTCATTACCATTTAAACATAGGCACCAAGGATTAGCTCCACGCCGCCTATATCAAATATTATATGGATAACCTTAAGCTCGCTTAAATGCCAATTATGATTATACCGCACCTAAATCCATTTTGAGATAAACTTTATCTTTTAATTGAATACCTGCTTCAAACATTATATATTTTATCAAGAAAAAAGTTTTACTGTACCAGTTTACAATATACATCTCTGTCTGACCTCTGATATTTCTGTATCGTAACGATTTCATATTTATCCGCAACCCTCGAACAACAGACAGTGGATTCCCGAATTACCGGCATTTCTCCAAAATAAGCAAACAGCCATATTTCAAAGCAGAGATTCGACCAGCCGACATTGACCTTATTCTTTTCTGCCATCTGAATGTTTCATCAAGGCCTTTCACTTGATCCCTATCAAACACAATCCAAGGAATACGGTACTGCGGTTCTTTGTTTGTCAATTCCACTGCTCTCTCTACCAATTCAACCATTTTTGCTTTATCAACTTTAATAACCAAACGATCCCTAAGTTCTATTGGAATCCGTCTCTCAACCCTTCAAAATAATTCTTCTCAGTTTCGTCCGTATCCGTAACAATCAGATAATATCCAAGTTCCGATACCCTTGTTCCAATCCGTCGGTTACGGTCTTTTCGTCTCCCGGCTCTTCTGTCACTGGATTTACCGCTTTCTTTATTTCCCATCGACATGATTCTCCTTAACATACGCATAGGTTTCAATGCCGGAATGGCTCCATAATTTCCCGTCAAATAATTCTATACAAAAGCTTCATCCCTACGTATTTTTAACTTATTACTCAATTCTTTTTAATAATAGATTAATCCATTTTGTATTATAATCAGCACTTCTTGTATCCTTCGAAATCCATATTTCGAGTAACTGAGTTTGCTTAATCCCATCTACAAGTTGCCGTATGTTTTTCTCATTATAGTCACAATAGAACCTATTGCCATCTACACGTTCTCCAATACCATATTTCCACGAAGCATAAAGCACACCATTGGGAACTAGCGACTTAACCAATCGCTCTAATATATCTTTTATACTTGTTTTATCAACATGAAGCAGAGATGCACATGCCCATACTCCATCATAATGGTTTTCAAAAGAAATATCCTCAAATTTCATCTGTTGTACTGACTGGCCAATTAACACAGTAGCTCTTTGACACATTTCTATTGATGCATCAACTGCAGTAACATTGTATCCACATTTTTTAAAAAATAGGCTATCTCGGCCACTGCCACATCCCACATCTAAAACATTTCCTTCTACAGGGAGATATCTAATAAATTTGTCATATAATACCGTCATATCTGCATTTATTGACGACTCAATAAACTCACAAGCATGCTCATCATAATATCTAATAGTATCATTTTCTGATTTCATTTGAGATATCTCCATATATCATATCCTTGTAACTGTGCTGCTTCATATACAGGTTTCAAGTTATGACTTAATATATTTCTAAATTGTTCATCTGTATTGCCTATAATAAAAAGAGTTTCTGTCGCCCAAATTGCATTTAAATTATCCTTTCTGCAAGCTTCGAATTTTGTTCGGATCTCATCATAGGAATAAACGCAGCTGTATAAGAAAAACAGATTCTTTGAAAACCCTTCAAAATAATCTTCCCATCTTGGAAGTCGATTATTTTTACTGGAATTCAAATTTTTATCCATGGGGGTCAAATTCCACAATTCATCGTTTGCTATATATGATCTTGGTACAAAATGATCGAGGTCAAACTTATGTATATCTAAATTCTCCCCAGAGTATATGTCATGAAACGGCTTCCCACAAACCTCTACCGTTGCTTTCCATAAATCTCTCGCATGACCCAATCTACGAATGTCATCATTTTCTGAAGAAAGCTTATATATAATACCTGGTACACCTGGGTTTCTATCTTGCAAAAATCGTATTTTATTAAGCTGAATCCAGCTGGTAATGACAGGATAATTATCTCTAAGTAATAACCTCCACCATGAATCAATATGCACTTTCTTTTGTAGCCCCCTGCCATCAATAACAGTATAAAAAATATTCTGTTTCTTGTTCAATTTCTTCATATAGATAATCAATCTTTTATAAGCTCTTCGTTCAAGCAGCGACATACCTTCCTCATCAAAAAATGAAGACAGCAATCTATACGGCACATAATTTGTTAGATTGATTTTATCTTCTTTAATCTGCTTGTTGCAATCTTCAATAGCCAATAATATTTCCTCTTTTGCTGCCCCTTGAGATAATTGAGAACAGCTTTGTATCGTTTTAACCGCATGTTCAAGAAAGTTTTCTGTATTGCCTTTGATAGTAGGTCCAAGTCTAAGATGATATTGTGTGACAGAATACCAGGCCTCACAAATCATTTCGTTTATAATTTGTTCAAACGTAAAATCCTCTTCAGATGTTATCGCAAGATTTACTACTGCTTCCATCCAATAGAACTTGTAACATTGAGATGGATCATCCAACATTTTTGCAAACTTTACTGTATCAAGTTTATTTGTATAAATCACATCTGAGATTAGTTCAAGTTCCATGTCCCCTCCAAAAATCCACTTACTGTACCATGGTTTTTGCCACGTCTAATAAGTTTGAAATATTTTCCTTAATATCATCAATGTCTGTTTCAGGTCCCCAGCTAATCCTAATAGAGCTTTCGATCCTATCCATAGGCAATCCCATTGCAGTTAGAACATAACTGGGTGAATAGTTCTTTGATGTACATGCGGATCCGTTTGAAATACCACAAAACTGTTTGGTTGCAAGCATCAATGCTTCTGAAACAACACCAACAATACAAACATTTATTGTGCTATTCAAGCAGTAATCTTGATCCCCATTAACTAGAAAATTAATTTTCGAATCAAGTAGCATATCAAGCATAGAATCCTTGATTTCAATTAGTTTTATCTCGTTTTCCTTATATTCACTGGCCGCAATCTCACATGCCTTACCACATCCAGCTACTAATGCTACTGGTATTGTCCCTGGTCTAATTCCGTGCTCTTGTTGACCACCATACATTATCGCCTTCACAGGCGGATGTTTGTATGCTTTCTTTTTTAATACTAAAACACCTACCCCTTGCGGTCCACGAAGTTTGTGTGCGCTAAATGAAAGCATATTATATTTCAGATTTCTCAGTTCATCAACTAACTTCCCGCAGCTTTGTGTAGCATCAACGTGAAATAGAATATCTCGCTTTTCTAGTTCATTTCCTAGTTCATCTACAGGCTGAATGATTCCAGTTTCATTATTCACATGCATTACGCTGACCAGAAGTGTATCTGGTCTTATCCGGCTGATGATGTCTTCTACGCTTATCCTCCCGGAGATATCTGGATCCACAATATCAATGTCGAACCCTTTTCGCTGCATTCCTTTCACCGTTTCTAAAACAGCTTTATGCTCAATAGATATAGTAATAATATGTTTTTTATTAACAGTATTTGCATATTCTTCAAGCCCTTGAATAGCAATATTATTGCTTTCAGTAGCGCCACTAGTAAAGAAAACTTCTGATGAATTTATGTTTAATAATGATGCCACCTGTTTACGAGCATCCTCCACTACATTTCTTGCCTGTTCACCAAACTCGTGTGTTCGGCTATCTGCATTTCCTATGTTTTCCTTATACACCTTAATCATGGAATCTAATATACGGCCATCAATTGGTGCCGACGCATTATAATCTAAATATACACTCATTATTTTTACTTCACCGCCAATTTCACTAAATCATCTAAGCACTTTATAAAACCAGTCCCACATAGATGTGCTATTCCACGTTCTAAATTAAGCTTAAAGTATTTTGCCACAGTTTTTTCATCCGTTGATAAACTCATATTGATACACCAAGCTTTCACAAGTGCCTCATATATTTCGTAATAATCCCCACCAAAGGTAAACCATGACATTTCCAAATTACTATCTGCTACATTCGGAATATCTGTCGGCATAGTCTTTTCACTTAGCGAATAACATAATGCCCACCTACATAAAATATTCCAATTTTTTATACCGGTTTTTCCTTTTAATCTCGATAATTGATCCTTTGCTTGCTGAGACAAGCGTATCTGTTTTACTATCATATTTTCTCCTAAAAATATCCACGATTAATTGTCGTACTTCTGGTTTTTTCATCATAATTTAATGTAAATTCATCGCCAACGTTTTCTTCCATAAGCTGATAGTAATTTCTGTCAATTTCTGAATCTGTGGACAGAATAATTGTCTGTTCACTTGCATTCGGAAAATACATTGTTATGAGAGCTGTCCTGTGTAGTGAATCTAATCTTGAAAGAGGAGTATCAATAATTACTGGCAACTTCTTTTTGGAACATATCGCTAAAGCCCAAAGAATTGCTATAACCATTAGCTGCTTTTCTCCTGCAGACAAAAAATCTTTTGGTACCTCTTTACCTTCCACTAAAATATACTTAAGATCAAGCGTTTTTGCATCCATTTTAATAGCCTCAATTAGGTTCTTTTTGCTTGCCAACTCTTTATAACAAGATGTAATTGTATCTGCTAAAACACCAGTCTTGCGTTTTTGTAATTCCACCATATACTCTTCAAGGATATGCATCGCCATATTGGTATATCTAATAGTTCGATCAGACTCATCTCGTAACTCAGCATTCGATAAATATGCTTCAACACGTTTATTAAATTCAGACGTTGAAGAAATAACCCTAGAATTGATAGCTACCCTTTCTTGCTGGAGCGCTGTTAATTTTACCTGCTTATCGATAAGGATATTCTCTGCTTTTTTTATCCTTTCATAAATGGCCGCAAGTTCTTTTTCGTTTACATCAACAGATAAGTAACTATCCAGTTCGTCTATTTTTTCCTTGAGTTTCTTCTTTTCAGCCAGAGCCTTACGTGCTGAATCTTTTGCTTCTTCGATTTTACTTTCTGATAATGTATTCGTTTGAAACAGTGCAAGATCTGATAGTTGATACACTGGTTCTGAAATATTACTTTCTGCGCTATGCTCAATAAACTGCAGAAAATTCTTACTTGACTCTATGTCCCCTTTATAGCTTGCCTCAAATGCAGAAAAGAGTTCATTAATTTGAGGTAACGACTGCTGAAGGATTGCTTCATCATGCTCATCTTCTGCCTGTAACTTAATTTCAGTTATCAAATCCCTCACTAATACTAAAGGCAGTTCTTCTGCTGCCAAACTTAATAAACTATCTTCTGTTGCAGTATATTCAGCCCCCAATTGTGATCGTCGATGCACTAACTGCTGTCTTTGCTCAACTGCATCTCCGCCCTTTGCATTATATTTTTGCTGCAGAGAATTCAATTGACTATTATCCTTAGCAATTTTATCTTCTATTCCCTGTATTTTTGCATCAATCTCACTCAGTTCTTTAATTGCAGAATCCTTTTCATCTCTTAACCGCCGAACTTCCTCTGCTTCTTTATTACTCTCATTTTTTTTCCCTAATTTCTTAAGATTACGAAGCAGATCATTATTAAGCACATCTAAAACGGTAATTCCTAACATAGAGCGGATTGAATCTTTTAGCTGATCATCCGTTCCATCAACAGCCATGTCCGCTATTTTTTCCCCATCAAAGAAGAAAAAACTAGATAATGCACTTGGCAGAATATTCTCTACAAACATTGCCCAGTTATCACTTAAGAATTCATCTTCTGTTCCATCTTTTTGAACAGAAATTGCCTCCTTAGTCCTTTTAGTTTGGCTATCCCATTCTCTTTTTACCAGATAATTTTCTTTTGTGCCATTATCTACTTCAAACTCCAGTTCAACATAACACGTCTGACTTAGTTCATTGCGATTTACATATGAACGCAAGTACTGATTATATGATTTATAGCCGCTTTCGATATATGCAAAGGAATTCGAACCATAGAGCGCCAATAGAATGGCCTCTACGAATGTTGTTTTTCCCCGTCCATTCATTCCTCCAATAAGAACTATTGGTTTATCATTCAAAAATTCAAATGTATTTGTTCCTGCATATACTCCGAAGTTATGCATAGTTAATCTTTTTATTATCATGAATCTTCTTCCTCTGATTCTTCATATTTAGATGTATCCGTTTGATAGTCCAAGAACTTTTCATTGTACTTGCCGCCATTTTCCTTTTTTCTAACCATTTTGGCAGTATAATACACAGTTGCATCTTCTTCGTTTTTATAAAATGTCTTTCCAATAGTAGCACTCAAACTGTCCAAAATTCCTTTTCTAAGATTAACATTGGTTGCATTATTCTCAATATCTATCATTGAATACATCATTTCAAATGCTAATTCTTCATTTGGATATAGTCTCTCACATACATCCCTCAAAATATCCCATTCATCTTTTCCAAAGCTTTCGTTATGTATCCACTCAGGGTCATCAAATTCCTTTCCGATTACTTCTTCATATATTCTTGGTAAAGAATCATCGAATTCATGTTTCATTTCAACCCAAATTCTTCGTATTGCACGAAGTTCCGGAAGTCTAATCAACTCTAAATCACGGAAATCTTCGGGACCATTTCTGTTGATATCTCTCTGGATTTCAAGAAGTTCACGAAGCCATTGTTCTCTGACTTCTTTTTTGTACGGTCCATGAAATAATTTTCCATAATTCCCTTGTAAGTTACCTTGCATTCTTCTAAAACTTCTTCTATCACTATCTCCATCAACGTTGCCAAAATGATTTCGAAATTCTAATAGCGGTGTCATCCACTCTTTTTCCTCGTCATTTGCAATCATTGCCTCCATGGACTTATCACTTTCAACCATTGTACACACCCAACATCCAAATCGGCTTTTTCCACACGACGGCAAACTTTTATCAATCATAAGCGGACATTCATTATCTGCTGTTGCCCCCCTATACATTGTCATAAGATCCATATTGGAATAATCCCATGGATTTTTATACTGCATCAGAAACACCCAAACATCATCATCCGTCCATGATTCTAATGGAGAAAAAACCAACTCATTTGCTAATGTTGGATTGGGACTGAGAAGTTCTCTCACCCTCTTCTTCTCTAAGTTATGCATTGTTCTTGCTCTTCGGGTGCTTTCTTGTTTTCTTGTCCCAAGAACAAGTATTACCTCACCATGTTCCGCAATTTTATTCTTGATGAAGTTATTTACCGGCTGAATTTTCAATCTATCAGTACACCATCTGAATTTCATACGCGGAAAAGGATATCCTCTACCAATCAGATTAACCCAAAAGGTATTATCATACGCTGGAATCAATCGTTCTGGAATAAATGGCAATTTCTTTTCTTCCGCTTTTTTCTTCATGGCTTCTAGTGATCTTTCAACCCATTTAGAAACCACTGGCGACTCAACTAACGTATCCGTGTTCATAATATGTATAGGTTTTGTTCGATCTTTGGCAGGTAATCCTTCTATAGCCATCCAGACAAGTTGCAATGCTGCTGTACTATCCTTACCTCCGGAATATCCAATCATCCATGGGATATCATCTGCCATGTATAAATCCCGGACCGTTTCTATCATTCCATTTATTGTGTCTTTTGTTATGTTTCCCATCTTAGCTCCACTTCATTACTTATCTAATATTTTTTTATATGTTTCTTCTGCATCTGCTTCCTCACAAGATAGCGGAATACCAATTTCATTCTTAATTACATTGGATATTAACAACGCAGCCTTCTTATTTGTAATAATTCGACCATTTTTACTTATAGCTCTCAAATACCACTGTCTAGAATTACGGTTCCAATTAATACTGTCTATTTTTCCCAAATAGTCTGTCATATTTAAATCTCTATTTATGTAAAAATAATTCCCAACCCTTCCAAGCGCTTGAATAACAATGTTTTGAGTTGCTATATAATTCTCTCTTAAATCTACTTTTGTTATTTCTTTATAATGTAACTCTTGCCACTGCCGCATACTATTAACAACGATATCCCAAAATTCCAGCAAAAAAGCTTCTGTATCCGTTTCAAGCCCTCTTCCGATAATGGTCTTATTTGCTGTGTAAAAAGTATTCAATGTAAACAGACTTGAAGAGTATTTTCCCAAGATATCTTTTTCTTTGTCAGTATATGAATTGAGGAATTCAATATTCCATATGACATTTCTAGTTATTACCGCCATTTCATCTCTTGAATCATATAATTCGGAAATTGAATTAGAAGTCTTTACAGCATTCTTATTTAGATCCGTAAAAATCTGTTGGCTTCTTGTCAATCCTTGATCAGCAAAAAATACAATTGAAATTGTCTCCTCTCCCAACGAAGAGTCTTCTCTTAAAGCTTCAAGAATTGCGGATTTTCTATGTTGTCCATCATTAATAAGAAACTTTGCATCCATTGACACTTCTATGAAACCTGTATCGGAATTCTTTTCATTTCCGACGTATCTAAATTGACCATCTATAGATGCAGCAAGTGCAGAAAATACATAAGAATCTCTATTTTTTACAATATACTTACTTATAACAGGAATTCTGGCCATATTTAATTTTCTCTGAGCTCGATATTCCGGAAGCACATACTCATCATCATCTGCCGGGAATAATCGTGACAACATTTTCAAAGGTACCATTGCTATATAGTATTCTTTTCCAGCCTGAAAACCTTTTACAACAGGAAACCTGTAAATGTATTCCATTTTTCTCTCCTATAAAATCACCAGGGATATACTTAAGTATATCCCTGGTGATACTAAAAAGCAATAAGTTTTTCCTTTAGTTACCTTCGGTTTCCAGCTCTAAATAAAAGTCTAATTTTGGATTCTAAGTTTTCTTCTTTTATCCAGTTCAAAACCTCATCCGTTAAACCTGCTAATGTTGCCCTTCCTTGGTTCATATTCTGCAAGAACAAAATAATCTCTTGATTTAGTCCAAGATTTGTAATCAACTGATCTGCGGATTTTAGTCCTAACATCATTGTTTTAAAGACAGCAATATCAGTATTCCAAGTCTCTGCTTTCTGGATGTCCTGTAAGCAAGATGAAACCTTTTCTGTATCTATACCGGAAATAACTTTAAGTGTACTCACTCTTGCACTTGTCAGCAAGGCATATTGATCTACCCATTTTTTCTTGCATTCTGTCTGAATCGCCGTCAATTTGGTTTCGGATGATGCAATCTTATCCTTGTCCACCAGACCAGATTCAGCTGCCATTTTCAACTCACCTAACAGTGCTAAAATATTGTTTTTTGTGTTTTCATTTTGTTCAATCTCTGCATCTTTGTGTAAATACTCAATTATTGAAACAAGCTGATGCATCTTTGTTACTAGTATACGATACTTCGCATCTGTGGCTTTCTGCTGTTCTTTATTTGCCTGAAGACTTTCCAATCGTTGTAAATCCTTCATATCTTTTATCTTTTGATCAAGCACATTAATAATCATGCATTCACCTCCTCGCCTCTCATCACATCAATATCATCATCAATTGATTTTTGTTCAAGTTGGTATCTATCTAAGACATCAGTTTCACCTACATGATCACTCACTGCCGATTTTCTTTTGGCTATTACCTTTTCAGCTTTCTCCACGTCTTTATCAAGTTGTTCTATTAATTCAATTAACGGATTAAGTGTTGAAATAGGATCCCCGGAAAAAGTCATAATTATAGATAACGAATCATCTTCATCCATGACCTTTGATATATCATGCAGAGCTTTTGCAATCTGAATTGCCGTTTTATTAACCTTGTCTGCCGAAACAACCGGAATGTTGATTTGCGTCTTGTTTATTTCCTCATAGAATAACTTCACTCTTGACGCAAGTTCAGAAATATCCTCTTCTTCGATATCATCATCCTCAAAATGGTCATATATTATTTGAATTTTTTCCCGTGCAATCAAAACTTCTGCTTTGGCGACATCATCTAAGCGATCAGTGATATCTTGTAAGTAAGAGTATGCCTCTTTTCTCAACTTAACCATATCATCTGTTTGCTGCTCATCTTCCGGAATTACCAATTTATTAGTTTTGATTCTCCGAAATGCACTGCAAAGCCCGAGTGCATCTAAAACAACAAAGGATCCTCCGCTACCTTGTGTTATATTGAAATACTGACGAACTGTATCTTTATTTATTTGGTCTGCTCCTTTCTGTTTCATTACCATTAACAATGCATTCCATTCTTTGCTATGGCTATTCTCTGCCGTTTTATTCGGCTTGCTGTCAAATAAGTATTGTACCGTTAAATTCTTTAGCGATCTCTCTCGAAACTCCCCGGCAATAATTAGGCGATATACTTCAGCAGCAATAGCAGCATCTATGTAATTAACATCAACACCTTTCTTATATTCCTTCACAGCATTAAGTAGTTCATTTTCAACAGAAGCTGTCCATGACGTAATTAAAAAAGCATCAAAATCAGACTCGGGGTAATTCCAACTTTGTTTTCCGTACTCTCTCCAACGCACAAATGCACTAATGACATATAAATTATTCCAATTTGCTGGCAATACATAAAATCCATTTCCTTTAGTCTGATTTTCAAAAACAACTAACTTAGCAGAAAAATTTTTAACCTTGTTGATATTGTCCATTGATATCCCATGAGCTTGCCAATTAATTGCTGAAAACAAATAACTACACATATCTTCCTTCGAAGCTCGAATAATACCTTTTGTTCCACCGGTTGCTGACACATCAATTGGTTTTCCTGATATCCAATTTGTCAATACTTTCTTAACTTCATTTACTCTTTTGATTTTGTCTGGTGGCACTATTGTATCAGAACCAGTTCCGACTCCTACTCCAGCTACGCTCCTGATTACATTCCTTGCTCCAGTTTCAGTCCCAACCTTGACTTCCTTAAGATTGATCATTGGAAGCCCTATTTCTTCATATATTATCTTAGGAATAGAAGCGATATATGATAGCCCATCTTGTTCATATTGTTCTGCTTTTCCATCACCCCATATACTCATGAATCGAAGTATTCTATCAGATTGTATCTCGTCTTTTACTTGATTGTGAATCATAAAGCTCAATGTTGTATTTACATTAGTAATATTATATTTTACACTTGGGAAGTTTTCCTTATTGTATAAAATATCATTAACAGTAGGTTCAATAATATCTCTAAGAATATATCTTGGTGTTTGATGTCCCTTTGTTAAACAATTTTCGTATAAATACAGAATACTCCTCTTTGTAAACGGAAATAAACAGAGATTTTTATCGTACTCACATTCCGCATATTCCCAATCTTCTCCCTCCGTAGTATCATGTAACGGGTAGTCCTCCGGATTTGCATGATTCTTAAGCCATTCATTTACCTTTTCTTCTGGTAATGACATAGCATTTAAATACTTTCCTACGAATTCATATAATCCTGTTTCATCCAGAACATCACTTGGAATATACACATACTTCGTAATTCGGTCTTTATGGTTGTCTTTAAAATTAGATTGTAAATAGTTACCTGTGGTTCCAACAATTGATGAAATTCTACAAATATTATCTCCATTGCGGACGCCCGTATGTTCTTCCATCAGCGCATCCAATAGTGCGCCATCAACGCCAGTAAATGATGTCACATCTTCAATAAACAATGTGAGATTTTTTCCTAATCTATATAACTCTTTTCTTATGTCTTGAAATACCTGCCTGAAATCTCCTGGCTCAATCCCTGCGCATCGCTGAATTACATCATTTACAAACTGATTTATGTATTCAGTAATTTTCTTTGCATCATTCTTACCTGACTCGTCTGCCATTAATTCACGAACCATCTTTTCCGCCTTTGGATCCGCTCCAGCGTTTCGGATACTTTCCGCCAAATCTGCCGTTACATAGAAATCCGCAGGTTTAAATTGGGCAATAGTATCTCTATCTACCAGCGTGCACTCTGCGATCTTAGAATACATTCTTTCGATTGGTCCTCTTTCAGACATTAAATAATCATGCACAATTTCATTATTTAAAAAAGCTTCCAGGCGTTTTCTTTTTACATTCGTTATTTTGATATCATGTTCATCATTATCATTATGTATTTCAATAATGAAATTATGATAAATCATGTCTTTTAGTCTGTTTTCATCAATTGATACGGAAGCCTTTGCTAATCTTTCATAAACTTCTCGATTACTTATTCCCTGTACTTCAGGCTTCTCCAATAGCTGTCTAATTGTGCCCTTCAGAGTGTTATCGCTACGACGAATGAATAATAACACTTCATTATCCGGTTTGTTTTGAGAATATCTGGCCTCTAACCACCTAATCAAATGAGACTTTCCTGTACCACTCTGACCGTATATAACAATGAATTGATGTTGATTTCGTGAGTTATTAATGTATTTTTTATATATATCCTCTTCCGAATAAAATTTTTCACTTGTTGGCACTACATCAAATTTATCTAATGCGAGAAGTCGCTTAATTGCTACATGCGTTGCCAAAAAATCACCTTGGGAAGCAGTGATAGAATCTGGCTTTGCCACATATGAAATTCTTTCCATTGCAATCTGTGAATTCATAAGATTCCTCCTATCACTTGCATATTGTGATATTTGTTACTGTTGGTTTTAAGGGGTGAGCATTCATTGGGTATAAATTCCATAAGTCCTTTTGATCCATAATATGCTCCATTTTTATAAATTCAGCATCATGAAGTGTTCTTAATCCATTTGAAACACCATAGCTAAATTTTCTATTAGTCGGATCCGGATCAATCACAATATTACAATAAGGCCTTATTGCTTCAACAAATTCGGTTATAGAATATCTTTTGTCTTTTTCCAAAGCTGACCGGCTTATTATATCCCGTAGAAAAGTATTCGTATTAGGAATAAAAAACATATCCTGCAAATAACCAAAACCCAAAAACGAAACCCAGAATCTCCATGCACGCATTGCCATGGCATCTACTGGCCGACCTGTTTTTTGAGAAAACATAGGTCCCATATCAGCAACATTTTTCTCTCCATTTAGCACCTCCTTTCCCATATCAAAGAACACTCTTGTAACAGCATAAAACTGTCCTTGATTAAATGCTTCCAATTTCATGTTTATATATGCACGCATGTCATCAATGGAGTTTAATACCTTGGGTTCAACACCTAATGATATAAGATCATCAGAAATAGTAATTAATCCCAATTCTTCTGCCGCACTTCTATAGTCTCCATAATAGGGGGTCCCTCCATTCCCCAAATAGTCAGGCTCCATTCTGTCCTTAAGAGCCGAGTTAGTTATTGGCTTCTTCTCTACTATTTTACACAATGCATATACTCTTTCTGGTATCGCAGGTGTCACCATTTTTACTTGAAACATACATTTCCTCCTATGAAAGTAATGCCTCGATCGTTGTCACTGGACCTTCGATAAGCTCTGTTATCGTTTTTTCCAGATTACTAAAATAAACATTTACTTTTACTATATGCATAATCTTTATACCATTTCTATGACGCAGATACCTATTTATAAGTCTAAATACCTCTAATATCTCTTCTGCCTCATCTGGATAAAATATAGCAATTATTCCTTCAACGTAGTAGAATCCTTGATTTATTACCAGTTTAAATACTTCATCATATCCGGTAATTAATATATTCGTCAAGGCTTCTTGTTCTAAAATACTTTTCCAAATCAAATCTTCCTTTTTTGAGGGGACAAGAATACATGAAACTCTTTTTTGTATCAAACCTTTAAGTAGTTTTTCTTCCTTCTGGAAATCAGCATAAATTATTAATTCATTAGAGTCTCGAAACAGTACCTTTTGATTATCCGAAAGAGATTTTCCTAACAATGCAATTGGTGCTTTCAACGGAAATTGTCCTGCATCTCCTATCACTGGTTCATTGTGTGCATTGCAGCCTGCGCAAAACTCTAATACTTTGCTGTATATCTTATAAAACATTTCAGACATACATTCTTTTCCACTGTTTCTTATTGTTGTTTGCAATAATTCATAGGACTTTCTATAATAATCCCATTCTTTTTCTCTTACCTCGTTTATCAACTCTGTAAGCTCATCATCATTCCTTCTCAATATGCCTTCCATAATTTCAATTAAAAAAATATATTTCTCTCCTTGTGGTAAAATATCCACAATATTAATGAAGCGATATCTCCTGAGAAATAGCAATACATATACATTCCAATTCATATCTGCATCGCTTGTAGGTGAATCGTCAAATGGATCTGAAGCATAGTTTGGCTTAATCGATGTGTCCATATAAATAATATTATCTTGTCGAATTGAATTTTTGTTGTTGTACATACTATCCCATCGTCCAATGATTTTTTCTGCAGTAAGTACTCTTTTTTTTATTCTATCCTTTCCAATATTTGAATCTTCTGGATATAGACACACAACACTTAGACAAGGAAGTCCATCCCTCCCCGCTCTTCCTAATTCCTGATAATACGTATTTGCATTTTCAGGTATATATGTATGTATAACCGAACGCACATCTTCTTTATCAACACCAACACCAAAAGCTGATGTTGCAACCATTATTTCATATTTATCATCAATCCAATCGTCTATTAGTTTTCTTCTATTTGTGTTTTTAGTTAACCCCGTAAAAGTTTTTACATTCTGAATTCCGTTTTCACATAATAGTTTTTTCAGAGTATCCGCATCCGCCGGCTTTGCAACATATACAATCATTGGATGTGGCAACTTTTTTACAAGTTCAACAATCCTCTTCATTTTTTCGTTATATGAGCGAGATTTAACCACAATATATCTAGGTTCATGTCTTAGAGAATCACACCTGATTTCAATCCATTTCCCATCTTTTGAAAAGAATGATTTCAGCAATTCTATACTTCTCTCCTCAAAAGTAGCAGATAAAAGGATTGTTCTAATTGCTGGATTGGATAATAATTGTTTCTTTCTCCAGGTTTCTAGGCATTGATACTCAACCCTAAATGAAGCTCCCCAATCAAGTACAATGTGTGCCTCATCAATAATTATATTTTTCAGGTACCTTTTCTTGTTTGCATCGCTTATAGCATTTACAAATGCCTGATTATTAATTAATGCTTCTGGCGATATAAATAGCATTTTTGCAGTTTGGTTTTTAATGGCATTAATTATTGGCGCCGAATTTGTTCCACTGCTATATGAAAATATCTCACCATTTACAGCATCACTCTTAATAATCTGCTTTGCTACTCTCTCTTGATCAATTGCCAACGAAATTGTAGGAACAATAATTACCGTCAGTCCTTTTTTCTGATAAGATATCGTTTGTGTAATTAAACTTTTTCCACCTCCAGTCGGAAGAGACACTAAAGTTGTGTATCCATCAGGGGTATTTAGCGCCCCATAAACCGCCAATTTCTGTTCCAACGTTTTAAATTTTGTAAAACCTGTGATTTTATAAATCAGTGGATCGGTAATAAGAACGTACTTCTCCATTTTTCCTTTATCACCCGTAGCCCCTCTCATAAATGCTTGTTCTACGAGTTCAGCATTTACATATTTGGGAAGGTGAAAAGAAGCAAAATATTTGTTTGTTTCTGTATTTCTTTTAAGTGCGTAATCATTATCGCCCGGTATAAGGATGTTTGATATCTCAATTGATGTTTCAAACACAAGTAAATAATCTCGAAGTGCAAGCATGAAGTCTTCAAAGAAAATATGTTGATCACTATATAAGGCATAGGCAAATAGTAATCTATTTATTATTTTTAAGTAGAATGCATCCAATGCATTACCAGCCTTATCCCATTCAACAATAATACCGTTTGGTCTTTCATTTATGTGATTTTCAACATATACTGCTAAATCTTGTTTATTCATCTTGCTCCTTTACCAACCAGACATATGCTGCCGAATCCAATACAAGTTTCGGTCGTTTTATAGCATCCAATATAATCTGTTGAATCTCCCGCAGTTTCTCAATTCCTTCATCATCTAATTTATAATATTCCTTGTTCGCATAACGAGCAGATAGCGTCCGCTCCATTTCTTTTCGAGCTCCTCGAATATTCGATCTTTTTTTGAATATTTCTAAAGCTGTTTTTGCTGACTCTTCTCTAGCCGAAGACACCATCTCTGCCCATATTTCACTACTGTATTCCTCTTTAAACCAACCGATGTTTGTATATTCACCAGGTAATACCTCTCGTAAAATACCAGGCGACTTACTTCTCTTTCCTAAATGCACAGTTTTAGACTTATTAAAATCCGCATTTACAATCTGCAGATATTCGCGTACTGCTTCATCATCTGTGACAGATTCATCATTTGCAATAGCATAAGGAACCACTACTTGTTCAGACATAAGATAGTTTCTATAAGGGCTCAAAGCATAAATAGATGCTCCGTTGTCTAAAAAATACTCCGTATTCGGCAATAATAACCAAGTAAATACAATTCCCCTCCAATTAACGCTTGCAGGAAAAGCCAATGCACTTGCTTGTCCTTTGCATGAACTCATAGCATTATTTACAATACAATCAAAGATTTCATCGCCCGGTGCAAAAAAATGAAGATAATCATTTTCAATTGCACTCTTTCGTATAAACGTTCCTTTTATTGAACGCTCTAATGTCTTAATTGACTTCGATTTGTTGTACGCCGATTGCACGTCATTTACAAATTTATTCTGCTTTTCATTTAAATAATCAGCCCATCTAGGCGGTATTAACTGAGAGTTAATCGCTGATTTAGGTGAAAAAGATGATGCTGAATATATTATAGTATTGTCTTTTCCATTGAATCCATGAAATCCTGCCAAACTAGCCCAATTAGTCATTGTACTAGCAAACAATTGGTTTTCATTTTGCGCATAGTAGTTTATAAGATGTTTTAATTCCGAATACATCGGTCTGTATATGAATCCTGCAGCATCATAGTTTTGTTCCTTTCGAATTACATCTCTCATTGATGTTGCTAATTCTATTATCTTGGGGATTTTATCAAACAAACCATATTTGAAATCTTCTTTAATAGCGGAAATTATCTCATTATTGAGTTCTCCCATAATAATTTCCATACCGCTTAATGATTGATTGAAAATGCGCAATCCGTCTCTGAAAAATTTGAACAGCTCTTCCTCGAACGAATTTTCTGCAAATACAACAACCGAATATACAATTGAGCGACCAGTGTCCCTTTCAAGTCGATCCAATCTTCCAATTCTTTGCTCAATTGCACTAGCATCCCAAGGCAAATCAATGTGCATAATATAATCCGCGCACTGAAAGTTTCGACCTTCTCCTCCCGTATAGTCACATAGCATTATTCTACATTCTTCATCATTTTGAAAACGAAATGCATTTATTTCTATTTCATCAGAAGTCATGTCTGCCCCAAAAAAACTGATCTCTTCTTCCGCAAAGACTTGTTTCATTGCATTCATATATGCCGTAAACGTATCCGAATAATTAGTGAACAAGACTATTTTTTTATCATAGAAATCATCATATAAACTATTCAATACAATTACTAACCTTGTAGAAAAACTTTCAGCATGTGCATCTGGATCATCCATTATTTCTGATATGTGCTCTAAATTGTACTGTTCCATTTGAACCCATTTATTTGCACTATCAATAATATCTTGCTCTACATCAGCTGTATTTAAAACAACCTCAAGTTGCCTCTTAAAGGCCCACGGCGAACTGAAAAAAGATGAAAGTAATGGCTTTACATCTTTTTCAACAACTAATGTTCCATCTATAGTTTCATTAATTATCCAATCTGATAAAAGCTTATATGTTAAGCTTTCATAGACATTATTATCTTCATCAAGATGATAGCTAATCTCAAGTAATTCTCTTGCAGGAAGCAATTTATCATCTTCTTCCTCTGATTCTAGAATTTTCCTCCGGTTTCTTATAATGTTATTTTCTATTTGATAATTACTACATATGTATGATATAACTACTTTAATTGCATATACGCCTAAGTCTTCTGTTTCAAAATTTATTTCTCGGAACAGTACTAATAACTGATCATCTGATAATTCATCACATATTTCTTCTAGCTCCTCCTGAATCTCTTCAAATAGTTCAGAGCAATCCTTACTCAAATGAGGATCTTCATTTTCATTTCGTGCAGAAGTGATTTCCTCTTCAAAATCCTCAAGATCATCGAGGGTTAGTGCTGTCTTTTGAATAATCCTTCCCTGTTTTTCAACTAGTTCTCCAAAGCGTTCTACGCTGTACTCATCATACTTTTGTGGAAGAAGCAATCTAAGCAAATCAAGATATTCTTCTTTTCTTTGCTGAACCGGAGTTGCACTCAACAACAATATGTTCTGAGCTAGACGACTAATATCATGAAGTATCTTATACTGTTTATTATCAAATAAGTATCTATGGATTTCGTCAATAATTACGAATCCCCATTTTCTCTTCGCGTTCTCAAAGTCAATTTCGTCGATTGTTTTTATTGATACAGAATTATTGTTCTTTCCCATACCTAATGATATGTTAAACTTCAACAGCAACTCCGTCTCCCATTGTGCCTTTAACATCTCAGGAACAATAATCAACGTATCAATATTACTTCTATTCTGTGTAAATATTTTAAAAATTGAAATAGCTTCTACCGTTTTACCCATTCCAACTTCATCTGCCAACATATATCTACAAGGCTCTTCTTGCAAACAACGCATGATTGTGTTGACCTGATGCGGAAGTAAATAAATCTTTGATCCAGCCAATTCTTTGAATCCGTATATTGAGTTTTCAAGGATATTCATACTCCTTGATACGACAGTTCTACCTAAGTACCAACACGGATTCTGGAATTCATATCTCTGTAACTGAATTGCAGGATCAATTCTTCCATTATTAAATGACGCTATTATATCCCTTTCACTAACTTTAAATACCTTTTTCTCCTCTACATCTTGAACGTAGTAATAATAATATCTATCCTTTGCTGTTTGAGAGGATAAAATTTTGCACATCTTACCTTTGGCTACAACAAGCGATCCAATAAACATGCTACAATGGTCTACCATGGATTCTGGTATTTCTATCGTTCCCTGCGGTAAATCTTCAAAAAATAGCATGTATTTAAACGGATCATTTATTCGGACTGTGACAGTTTTCTTAAACCTGTCCTTCTTTATAACCTGACCACACACAAATATTCTTGGGTCTGTCATGCTTTCTTTATCCGCCGGACATCTAACATACATTTTTTCACTTATCATAGTAACCCTCGACTTATACATCTAGTTATACATAGTAAGAAACACATATTTCCCGATTGGAACAGTACTGGCACCACAAATCTGTACTCTTCGTATATCTTTGCTTTTGAAGTTTTTCGATGGACAATTCATCATTTATCTTCTCTTGTGTAACCTCTGGAAATTTGTCTCTCAGTACATCATGTTTAAATTTCTTATAGTTAATTAGTTTTTTGAAAATAAACAATTCTCTAATCATCATAAACTGCCGTCGATCTGGTGTTAATACCGGAAATGTTTTCTGATTATCAAGTAATCTCCGTTTCACATTTCTTACCACATCTATTCTGTTAACAGGCATTGTGAACGGAAAATATTTTTTCAATTCGTCGAATATCTCATTTATTTTTTCAGATAGCACTATCTCACTGCATGGAAGACCTTGCATCTTTTCTTTTGTCTCATTTTCAATCCATGCTTCCAGATACTTTGACAGTAAAAAAGAATCCTTATATACAGTATTCCCTTCAACTAATGACTCCAATAAGAATCGATATCTGCAAATCCTCCACTTATAATAATCGTATTCATTAAAGTCCTTTGTATTAGCTATATCTATCTGTATCTTAGAGCTGTTTTCCAGTTTTTCTCCAAGTTTAGTCTCAATATACTTCTTCTTTTTCATTCCAAGTATCTTTAATAAATAATAAGGTTCTCTTTCCTGATCCCCTTTTCTTTTTACATAACTTAACTTGTAGTTTCCCCTATTGAATTCCAGACCAAATAAAAGTGCATATCTCTTAAAATTCTTATATTCTTTCCTCGATTTAACAAAAACCTGGTATTTCCAATCCACCGGTTCTTGAGCGACCTCAAAAAATTCATCATTTAACGGCCAAGTGAAATCGGATCTTTTTGCTATATCCATATCCTCATCTGTAAGACATGCAAAATGAATAATTCCTTTTGTTTTATATTTCGTTCTAAGAACATCACCATCAATCTGTTCAAAGTTACGAACAATCCAGTTAGCACTTTTTCCTGGCTTTATTTCTTGAACAAGATAAACTGACATTGTGGATTTTAAACACTCAAAAGAAGCTGAAGCATCTATGTTTTCGACCTCATCCAGTCGCTCCAAAACCCTATAAATAATATCTAAAAATTCCTCACTAAGTTCTGTGTCTTCTACGATTTCATCCTGTAAGTATTTTTTGAGCTTTTTATAAAAATCTTTAAAGTTATGAGGTCTCTTTTCAAAATCCTCATAGAAAAATGCCGCTAACTCCTCAAGTTCATTTAATGCTCGTTCGAGTTCTCTTATTTCATCAACTGATATCGCATAATATGATATATGGCTAACATGCCCTAGCCTTAAAGGATCAGTAAGGTACTTTCGATTTATTCGGATCCTCTTTAACCTTGCAAGCATCTCTGTAATCGTTGTCGCACCTTCAAAAAGAGACTCCACCTTGCCAAAAATGGTGATAAGTTCTCCTGTGCAAGATTCTTCTAGTATTCTGGCTGCAAGACATTCTTTTATGTCATTGATATCATTTATTTCAATTCCATTCGTTTCTGTGTCCCACATATTTGCAATTGCTATAAAAAAATGGCCCAGTGGATAGTCCAGAAATTGTCGCTCGCCAAATTGATCCGGGAAATAAATCTTTAATAAGTCGTTTGCAGAACTGTCTGCCGCATAAATTTGCTCCTGCATTGCCATCATGGGCTGACCAGGATTTAACCTTACAGCGTCCTCAAATACATTTGCTACATAACCAGCAAATTCTGTCATGTTATCAAATTCAATTACTTCATACGGTTTATTAAAAACAATGTCTTCTTTTCTTCCGTTTAGAAGTTTTCCCATGTTATCAGCAAGAACGTTACCCTGATAGCTAATAGATGATATATCTGTTGGATGATATTCCGAACTATAATAATCTGACATTTGACAATCAAAGGCAGAATATATATCTATCCAGGTCTGGTACACTGTCTTATACTGCTTCTGATAGTTAAAAAGAAGTATCAGCTGTTTATACTTTCCTATTTCCTCAATCGCTCTCAACATGATTGGTGAAAATTGATGAATTCCATGAATAACCACTGTGTCCATATCTAAGGATTTAATATCAACTTCACTCTTTGTTGTCTGCATCGCATCGATTAATGCTTGAGATATATCTTGCTCTTCAAAATTACTCTTTAATATAAAATCCTTTACCTTTTCTGAATCAAGTATCTTTTTGAATATTTTAACAATAAAATCTTGTGCAGGAGTCAGTTTTTCCATAACAATATCTTGAACATTGATGTTCAACTCAAACATTGTCCTTATGCTACTGAAGACTTCGTTTCTGTTAAATAAAAAGGCTTTTCTTATGTTTTCCTGCTCCTCGCTATTTACAGTTGGCAATCCCATACTAATAATATTATCTATTGCCGTATGTTGCTTAACCACACAATATGTGCTCATCCACTCCTTATATAATGAGTCAGTTAGATTTTTTACAGTTGTTACTCTTCCTGCTTTAAAATCTTTGCTGTATATCATTTCAAGACCATTTACAAGTGTCTGCGAGACGCAAAAATATGGACAATTCTTAATTTCATTCCAAAAATTTTCCTTGTTTAGTCTGTAAGGATCATGATAAGCATAGATTACTACCGACATACTACTCCTCCAATATTGAGCCCCAGCTTACTACTGCATTGCTATCAACATTTTTTATCCATACACAATTTCTAATTGCTCTTGTTAATGCAACGTATAGAATTCTTGCCTCTTCTGATATCTGTTCATCAATCTCTGTTTTTTCGTTGTAATTAGAATTTCTCTCTTTTATCTCATTTTCAAACAGGACTGTATAAGAAAACTTTGCTTCAGAATAATTAGCATCCAACTTTACCCTTTTAACATCGCTTATATCTTCGTATGTATACGGCAAAATTACTGTTCCATATTCCAATCCTTTAGATTTATGAACAGTCATACATATAATATGAATTCCTTCATCTTCAAATTCTACAGTTCGTGCCAGTTGTCTTTGTCCAGTTAAAATATTAATTTCAAGATAAACAGCAATCTGATTTAATGTTAAAGTATCGACTCGCGAAAAATTTATCATTCGTTCAATCAAAAACTCATAATTTGCCATATATAGTCTTTGGTTATCACGTTGGTAACTACATTGTTTCCATGGCTGCAATGCCTCATATATTTGTTTAAGTATAAATAAGATAGGCTGAGTATATGCATCTTCAACCAACTGTCTCCATGTCTTTTGCATTCTTAACATCAGAAACTCATCCAACACATCGCAAATGGACTCTCTGCGCTTTTCCTCTGACAATTCTTTCAGATAATGATAATCTAGTTTCAAATCTGTATAATTTGATTCAATAAAATTAACCAAATATACCGGATTTCCGCTGTTGTTTAGTGCTAATATCAGTTTATATAAATCTACTGTTGACGGTAATTGAAATAGATCCCCACCAGTTTTAATTTCTATGTTAATATCTTCCTCATTCTTTGCTGATTCAACTATCTTTTCTACCTGCCAGTTGTTTCTAACAAGAATTGCTATGGTTCTCTCTTCTCGACTTAGTGATTTTAAACTCATAAGTTTAAGTAATTTTGTCTTTTCATGCTTGATAATATTAATAATGTCTTCATAGAACTTATCTTCGTCTTTTGCATGACTAGAAATACAAACAAAAAGTTGTTCATACTCAGTTTCTTTCACTACACTACTTGAAAGTCTATCTCCTTCGCCTTTGTATGGAAGTATTCCATCACTTCCCATTCTTTGAAAAACTTTATCAAGTAACTGCAATAGCCTTGCATCTGTTCGGTAATTAATAATTAGTTTATGCTTGTCCCAATCAAGAACTTTGCTATCTTGAAGCTTTTCAAAAGCGCTTAGTTTTGCACCTCTAAATCTATAAATACTCTGTTTCAGATCACCAACTACAAAGAAGCGACACTCTGCATTCATCGCCTTCTGCAGTTTTTGGAACACTTCAATCTGAATATCATCAGTATCTTGGAATTCATCTATGAATAAATACTTAATTTTCAGAAAATTTAGAGAATCACAACTGCTTGAAAGAATCTTGTTAAGAACAATAATACATTCCTTTAAATCCATATTGTTCCCCTGTTTGATACTATCCAAATACTCTCTTTCAGCCGGGAATATGACTTGTTGTATTATCTCATTAAAGTATGGAATATTATTCTCAACAGTTACTCCCATTTGATTACCTTGAATTTGATCAAAATCTATACTCTTTTCAAGCAAGCGATCCGCTATACCCATTATTTTTTTCTTTAAGTCATAAACTGCAACTGGGATTTCATTTTCAAAATTTGAATTGTCTTCCTGCATCTCTTCCAAATAGTTATTGAGATACATATCATATATTTGCCCTCTTACATGCTCGTCCGATGAGATTTTAAAATTAGTACCTAGGCCGGTATATAATGGCTGCTCTCGCAATATTGTTAACGTAAATTTATGTATTGTAGAGATATTAGCTCGATCAACATCCTCCACATTTTTTAAATATTCTTCACTTCCCGTGAGAATAAAATAGTTCACAAACATCTGCTTTAGGCGTTTTCTCATATTAATGGCTGCGTCATTAGTAAACGTAACCATCGCAATTTCATCTGCGATATTTGAAACCGGACACATTCCCTTGTTACATAAGAATGCAACTCGCGATACCATTGAGTATGTTTTACCAGTACCAGCTCCTGCCTCAACTAATATATTTTTTTCCGGTGAAGCATGCTCTACACAATACTGCTGAACATTAAATATTGTCTTTTCTGCTAAAAGCTTCAAAATGTTTTCTTCGTTATTATTTACATTACCTTCATTAATGACAAGCTTGCCAGTGCATATTTGTGACAAGGTTTGCACAAGATATATTTCCATATTGAATATCCGGAAAACATTTTCATTCAATCCGATCTCAATATTGGTAATATATCCAACTTTCAGATTATTTCCTATTACATCAATATTATGATTTTTAAGACCCTCATTAACAGAATAAATAATCTTTCGATAATCACTGTCATACTGAACAAATATGATTTGTTTTATTCCTTCAAAATAATTCTTTACGAAGGTCCGAACTTCAATATCCGAAAGCGTATCAGGGCACACCGATAAAATAGAATACGGATGCATTTTTTCTCGATCTGTCTTTGTTATTAGTCCTGGCTCCAAATCGTTCCGAATCTTTAATATCAAATCGTATGAAAAATCTGCGTGTGGCATTATGTTTGTGATATCATATGCCTTCTGGATTTTCTTTCTAAGAAGATCTCTATCATCTAAATCTTCTTTAAAAATAGTCAGTCCTGGTTCTGAAACAATATTAAGTCCAATGTTAATATAATCCTGTTCACTTATGAATGGATAGCACACCATATCAAAAACCAGCGGACTTGTGTTGTATTTTTCTACTACCTTATTCAAAATAGCGAAACGATATGCCCTTGCTTGCTTTTTAGGAGATCTTTGCGGTTTATCATATCCATCAATAATAATATTATCGACGCCCAGTACTGTAACCGTGTCAGGCTTCCATCCCTTAACCTCAATGATCAATATGCCCATATTTTCTATCAAAAGGCAAAAGTCATATTCGCGTCCATTCACTTCACGATTGTTGTATATTATAACATTATCTGCAAGATAATCTGCAAAGCTTTGCCATACCTTTGCCTCTCCCTTATATTGTTCAGACTTTTCGTCTATCATCTTAGCCATACAAATCCCCCACTAACGCTATTGTTCATCTGGTGTAACTATTTCCTATCGTCACCATCTCGCGCAAGTCTTTTTTCTTAATGTCTCAATCAATCATTAATTTAAGTAATTTTTTATAGGATACACCCATTTCAATATCCTTTAACAATACGAAATCCAAAACACCATAACTGAATTATTGTACCAAGTCGCTAGCGCGACGGCTAGCCTCAGTTACAATGTTTCCACTACTTTTTTCATAATAATTTAAAAAATAGTAGCAGTTTTTGTTTATATGTTTTATTGTTGAATCACCAC
>Ga0153940_1000333_pt1 | contig 26366 bp, 25 predicted proteins | sample TSNJ024MetaG_FD_104736 | JGI IMG/M metagenome (GOLD analysis project Ga0153940, IMG submission 104736) | Attine ant fungus gardens microbial communities from New Jersey, USA - TSNJ024 MetaG | ecosystem: Host-associated > Fungi > Mycelium > Unclassified | place: USA: New Jersey, Brendan T. Byrne...
TACAGATTATCATTCTGGAACTGTTTATGGACTTGGCTGCCTCAACTTCCTTTGTGGTGGAAGCTGCGGAATCCGACGTGTTAAAGAGAAAACCACGCGACCCCAAAGAGAGCTTTATGAACAAGCGGATGAACACAGGTATTATAAGCGGTGGTATAACGCTTGCCATAACCGTGCTGGCTGTGTATCTTTACAGTTGGTTCAGCGGTGGAGATATTGCCGTGTCGCAAACAAACGCTTTTATTATTTGGTTATTCGGGCATGTCTGCTTGGCCTTTAACATGAGAACAAACAATGTGCCGCTAACAAAAACCGGAATATTTTCAAGCCGGGCTTTTAATACCTGGATGGCAGGCGTGGTTGCATTTCTTGTGATAGCTTTGAATATCCCTGTATTGCAGCAGTATTTACGGCTAACGAATATTGGGATTTTTCCTATACTGTGCCTTGCCTTGATAGCAGTTATAGCGACTTCATGGATGGAGATTCGGAAGTTATTCAGGAAAAACACTAATATTGACTTATAACAATAAAAGAAAAGAAAGGCGAGAATAGCACTATGCCAAAACCTGAATTATTTTAAACATCAAGGAGAATAAAAATGTTATTACAAACTTTAATAGATACAATCTTTCAGCTTGTTCTTTTCTCTATCATTCCGTTTTTGTGGTGGTTTTTCAGCGCAAGGAAAAAAGAAAAAATACTATCCTGGATAGGCTTAAAAATTCCTAAATTCAGTAACAAATCAAAAGCCTTAATTATCTCGCTTTTATCTTTAGCGATTTTGCTTGCTTCAGGAATGTATTTAGTTTTTACATTTGAAGATAAATCCCTGTTGGCTAATGCTAAGTTTGCCGGATTGGGGTTTAGTGGCATAATTCCCATATTGATTTACGCTATTATTCAAACAGGTCTATGTGAGGAAATTCTTTTTAGAGGATTTTTGAATAAACGCATTTCTCATAAATTTGGTTTTGTGTCTGGAAATATTGCTCAATCAATTTTGTTTGGCTTATTACATGGTGTTTTGCTATTCGGAAGCGTAGATACGCTAACAATTATTTTTATACTTATTTTTACATCGGCCGTTGGTTGGCTTATGGGATACCTAAACGAAAAATTGGGAAATGGCTCTATTATACCGAGTTGGACTATTCATAGCCTAATGAACATAATATCTTCTTTTATATTTTTGTTTGGAATTGTTGCAGTATAAGCAGATAGCTATGTACTCGCGGAACTAATTGATATATATAAAATCCGCACATGCTTGACAAAAGAATTGTTGTTGTATATAATGGAGTTGCATTCCGAAATAGTCGAAAAGGGAGGTGCACAGAATGTATTTTCATAGACATATTGAGTCGGTGGTAGCGCGAATCGCAAAACGTAAGCCTGTTATCGTGTTGACAGGTGCGCGTCAGGTTGGTAAATCTACGATGTTGGCAGAGGTCTATCACGGCATTAATTACGTTACCTTAAATCGGCCGCTTGTGCGTCAGAGTGCCAAGGAAAACCCCACGCTGTTTTTCGAAATAAATAAGCCGCCTGTTATTGTGGATGAGATTCAAAAAGCGGCAGAGCTTTTTGATTATATTAAGGACATCGTTGATGAAGATAAAACGAAAGGACAGTTCTATCTTACCGGTTCTCAAAGCATGAAGCTGATGAAAAACGTCAGTGACAGCCTGGCGGGACGTGCAGGCATCATCAAGATGCTCGGTCTTTCCATGAGAGAGCTTGACGGCATAAGGTTTCACGAAGCGTTTAGGCCAACACGCGGACATATAGACAAAATTGCAAAAGAACATCCTGGTTTTAATTATGCAAAGATAATAGAACGTATACACAAGGGCTTTTTTCCTGAATTGTACGAAACAGAAAGCGATCTCAAGGATTGGGCGGATTATCACAGTTCTTATTTTCAAACCTATATCGAAAAAGATATAAAAGATATTCTTAATATTCAGGATGAATCGGCGTTCATCAAATTCGTTAAGGCCACGGCTTCGCTTACGGGTGAAGTACTCAATTACACTACGATCGCCCAAATCTGCGGAAAAGATGTAAAGACTGTAAAGGCCTGGATGTCCGCATTGGAATCCAGTGGACTTGTTTATCTATTAGAGCCGTACTACAATAATTTCAATAAGAGGATGACAAAAACACCTAAATTGTATTTTCTTGATACAGGACTTGCTTGCTGGCTGCTAGGCTGGAACACACCGGAGCAGCTGACAAATGGGGCAATGTGGGGACATATTTTCGAGAGCTTCGTATTCGCAGAGGTACTCAAAAGCTACTACAATGATGGGATTGTAAGGCCTCCGCTGTATTATTACCGTGATAAAGATAAAAACGAAATTGACTTGCTGATTGAGGACGGCGAGGTACTTTATCCTGTAGAAATAAAGACCTCAAGTGACCCAAAGAAATCAATGGTAAGTGCTTTTAAGTGTCTTGATGCTCTTCCAGCCAAAAAGATCGGGGAAGGTGCGGTCGTTTGTCTTGCGAAAGAACAGTTGCCACTGGTAGATAATATCTGGATACTTCCCGTATATTTAATTTAAGGGGTAATTTGCTGTTAAGGAAGATTTTGTAGTAATTTCTTGACAAAAGTGTTATAGTAAAATGTAAATAGATGTTAGCGGGGGAACTCTTTGAGTTGAGAAGGTAAAACCTGACCCTTTGAACCTGACGGTTAATACCGGCGTAGGGAAGCGATTTTTAAAGTATCATTTAATGAGCCTTTTTCCTACCGGGAAAGGCTCTTTTTTTGTAAATAAAAGGAGGAAAACGGTGATTGTAAACGGAAAGGAAATCGTATTGCAAATAGAAATTTCCATTATGGATTTTCTTAAAAAAGAAGGTTATGATACGACGAAAGTGGCTGTTGAAAAAAATGGCGGCATTGTACCCCAAAAAAATTTTGAAACCGAAATACTTTCGGATATTGACAAAATTGAAATAGTTAGTTTTGTAGGGGGCGGTTGATCATGCACATAATTCTAAATGGAAAAGAAATCAACACTAATGCTCAAACAGCATTTGAACTGAAAAAAGACAATGATATTCTCATTTTGAACGGTTATCAGTTATCTGCGGATGCTAACCTAAAAGTTGGAGACGAGGTCTGCGTTATAAAAAAAGGCGTTATGCCAAATCGTGATGAATATGAAAGCATGATAGCAGCACGGCATACGCCGGGAGTACATAAAAAACTGAAAGAAGGAAAGGTTGCGATAGCAGGGTTGGGAGGACTTGGTTCCAATATTTCGGTAATGCTTGCGCGAATCGGAGTAGGAAAACTTCTGCTGGTGGATTTTGATGTAGTTGAGCCCAGCAATTTAAACAGGCAGCATTATGATCTGACACATTTGGGAATGTTCAAAACTGATGCACTTAAGAATCAGATTGACAAAATAAATCCATTTGTTGAAACAGAAACTTGTACTTTAAAAGCATCAAAAGAAAATGTTATGACAATTTTTAACGAATATCCAATCGTTTGTGAAGCATTTGATAATCCCCAGGATAAAGCAATGCTGGTAAATGCTTTACTGGAGCAAGGTGGGAAAAAAATTATTGCCGCTTCCGGAATGGCCGGTTTTGGCAGTGCGAATAACATCAAAACAAAGCAAAGGTTCAAAAATTTATATATGTGCGGTGATTTTAAAACACCGGCGCAGGAAGGCACAGGTCTTATGGCTCCCAGAGTTGAGGTTTGTGCGGCTCATCAAGCGAATATGGTACTAAGACTTTTAATGAATATAGAGAAAGCGTAGGTGCAAAATGAAAGATAAATTGATAATCGGCAATAAAGAATTTAATTCCAGATTTATTTTAGGATCAGGGAAGTTCCCCCTTGATAAGACAAAAATCGTCATAGAAAATGGCGGCGTAGAAATGGCTACACTTGCTCTCAGGCGGGCAAATGTTGGGGGTAAAGAAAATATTCTGGACTATATGCCAAAAGGGATCACGCTGCTGCCAAACACTTCAGGAGCAAGAAATGCGCAGGAGGCTGTACGTATTGCAAAACTTGCCAGAGAACTCGGGTGTGGAGATTTTGTGAAAATAGAAGTCATAAACGATTCAAAATATCTTATGCCGGATAATTATGAAACCATAAAGGCAACAGAAATTCTGGCAAAAGAGGGATTTATTGTTATGCCCTATATGTATCCTGATTTAATAGCGGCAAGACATTTAGCAGATGCCGGCGCATCGGCTATAATGCCGCTTGGCGCACCCATAGGCAGTAACAAGGGACTTTTAACAAGGGATTTTATTAAAATACTTATAGATGAAATTGATCTGCCGATTATCGTTGACGCCGGTATCGGTAAACCTTCTCAGGCCTGTGAAGCTATGGAGCTTGGCGTTTCGGCAGTCATGGCAAATACCGCAATTGCAACAGCAAATGATGTAGGGCTGATGTCAACTGCGTTTAAGTTGGCTGTGGAGTCCGGAAGATATGCATATCTTGCCGGTCTCGGCAGAGTTTTGGAATATAAAGCGGAAGCATCAAGTCCTCTTACAGGTTTTTTGGAGGATTGATCATGGCAGATACGATATTAAAAACAGACCATATGCAATATCTTGACTTTATGGAAGCGATTGAATCTGACATTATGGAAGAGGTGCTCAGTCAAACCAAGGAATATGACTATTCAAGATATAATGCAAGTGATGTAAAAAATGCTTTAGGCAAGGATGTGATAACTTTTTATGATTATTCGGCATTATTATCTCCTGCTGCGGAAGATTTCCTGGAGGAAATTGCAGGAAAAGCAAAAATTGAAACAAGAAAATATTTTGGCAGCGCTATTAGCTTGTTTACCCCTTTATACCTGTCAAACTATTGCAGCAATCACTGTGTGTACTGCGGATCTAATTGTAATAATAAAATCAGACGGGGGAAATTGTCATATGCCGAAATTGAAAGTGAAATGAATGCAATTTCAAAAACAGGTCTGCGCGAAATTCTTTTATTGACAGGTGAGTCCAGAAGCCAATCGAATATTGACTATATCGGAAATGCTGTAAAAATTGCTAAAAAGTATTTTTCGACGATCGGAATTGAAATTTATCCCTTAAATTCTGACGAATATGCTTATCTTCATCAGTGCGGTGTTGATTTTGTAAGTATTTATCAAGAAACTTATGATACGGATATATATGAAAAAAACCATCTGAGCGGACCAAAACGAGCATATCTATATCGCTTTAATGCTCAGGAACGAGCCGTTAAGGGCGGCATGAGAGGCGTTGGCTTTGGCTCGCTGTTGGGATTGGGCGATTTCCGCAAAGATGCTTTTGCAACAGGTATTCATGCTTACTACTTACAACGAAAATATCCTCACATCGAAATATCTTTTTCCGTGCCGCGAATACGGGCGTATATAAACAATGCGGAAAATAATTCCGGTGGTGTTGGAGAAAAACAACTTTTACAAGTAATGCTTGCTTACAGACTCTTTATGCCATTTGCCGGAATTACAATTTCAACAAGAGAACGCGCCGGTTTTAGAGATAACATAATAGGCTTAGCCGCAACTAAAATTTCAGCAGGTGTAAAGGTTGGTATTGGCGGGCATAGTTTAGAAGAAATCGGTGATGAGCAATTTGAAATTTCAGACTCAAGAGATGTTTCTCAAGTCCATACGATGATACTTGAAAAAGGGCTGCAGCCTGTTTACACTGATTACATTCAATTGATTTGATAAAGTGATGTTACAGTTCAACCTTCGATGTCCCGCGAGGTGTTTAACTCTTAGGGTCTGCCCCAGCGAAGCGAGGGTACTGAACTTTAGCTGGAGTATAGAACGAGAGGCGATTTATATGAAAAAATTAGATTTAACCTTATATTTTGTAACGGACAGCACAAACAAAACAGATGATGATTTTTTGGAAATCGTAGCACAGGCATGTGAAGGCGGCGTAACTCTTGTGCAGCTGCGTGAAAAAGAAAGAAGCAGCCTGGAATATTTAAACCTTGCAAAAAAGGTAAAACAAATAACTGATCAACATAACATTTCTTTGATCATAGATGATAGAGTTGATATTGCAATGGCGATTGATGCGGCAGGGGTTCACGTTGGTCAAAGCGACATCCCTGTTTGCGTTGCCCGTAAACTGCTGGGAGAGAATAAAATAATTGGCGCAACAACAAAAACAATTGGCCAGGCAAAAAAGGCAGCAGAAGAAGGTGCCGATTACCTTGGTGTCGGTGCCATTTATCCAACCACCACAAAAGTGACTACCGTTATTACAGAAGTTTCAACATTGAATGAAATTGCGACACAAGTTAAGCTGCCGATAGTTGCCATAGGCGGATTAAACAGTTCAAACATAAATGTATTATATAACAGTTCGGCTGCTGGTATAGCGGTAGTTTCGGCAATTATGAAAAGCCAGGATCCATACAGCACAGTTAAATTGTTAAAAAAACAGGTACTGGAAAATTTTAAAAGCAACTGCTTGCTATGAAAGTTATAAGCATTAAGCAATGATCTATTTACATGATTCTTTGGTGGGATTTGGTGGATTTGGTGGGGGTAATGGGATTGACTTTAATAAAAAAATACGCTAAAATAAAATATAATTTACATAATACGACCTGTAAATACAAAATCATACTTTTAAGGTTAATACCATGAAGACCATACTTTTATGAAAAGAGCAACTCCTGTCCGCATAATATTTGATTTTTATAAGACTAATTCTTTTGACTAGGGGGAAATAACATGTGTTATACAATGCAAATCAGCATGAATAATAAGCAGATAAAAAAAAGGCTTATTGTGCTTGTGTTTTTGTTTTGCTTTACTGTTATTTCCATGCTTTTAGAAGTATTTACCCTTACCAATTCTATTCACACACATGACAACAACGTAGGCCATAGCAGTTGTTCTACTTGTATCAAAATTCAAGGCGCGGAAAACCTGCTGAAACAGATTTGTACAGTCGCTGTCAGTGAGGTATCCATTCTTGCCGGTTTGTTTGCCCCTATTTCAATTATATGGTTTGCGTTCTCCCATAGGACTCTTCTTACCCCGATTACATTAAAAATCAGAATGAATAATTGATATAACCTCCCAAGGGATTACTATGCCCATTTGAGACGGCAAAATTTTCACGCCCTTTTCAAGTGTTATTTGGTATTTCCTTGTATTTTTATGCCTAAAAATAAAAAAGGAGATTATCATTCATATGAAACAATTTATTTCACTAATTCTTACACTTGTAATACTAATAATAATATTGTGCGGCTGCTCGCAACCCGATAATTCGGAAAACGCAAACTCAGATGGCAAAATCAGCGTCGTTTGCACGACTTTTCCGCAATATGACTGGGCTCGCCAAATTCTGGGAAGCAAATCAGACGATATCAATCTAACCCTTCTTCTGAATAGTAGTGTTGACCTGCATAACTACCAGCCCACAGTCGATGATATTTTAAAAATCTCCACCTGCGACTTGTTTATCTCCGTGGGCGGTGAGTCCGAGGAATGGGTGAATGGCGCTCTTGCGGAAGCGATTAACCCAAATATGATTGTTATCAATCTGCTGGACACCCTCGGTGACGGGACCAAGGCGGAGGAAATCATCGAAGGCATGGAAGAAGCTGACGACCATGACGATGATGATTCTGAAGACAATCATAAGAATGAAGCTGAGATAGATGCCCATATATGGCTCTCTTTGAAAAACGCAGAGGTATTTTGCCATGTCATAAAAGATGCGCTTTCATCATTGGATGCCGGCAATGCCCAGGAGTATCAAAGCAATTTAGAAGTTTATACAGAAAAATTAAAGGCTTTAGATGCTGAATATCAGACAGCGGTAGACGCCGTTTCTGTCAGGACGCTGTTGTTTGGGGACCGTTTCCCCTTCCGCTATCTTTTGGATGATTATGGTTTAAAATACTACGCCGCTTTCCCCGGTTGCTCCGCCGAAACGGAGGCCAGCTTTGACACCATTGTGTTTCTTGCAGAGAAGGTAAATGAATTAAGCTTAAACACGATTATGGTAACCGAGAGCTCAGAACAATCTATTGCCAAAGCCATCATCCGCAATACAACGAACAAAAATCAGAAAATACTCGTTCTGGATGCCATGCAGTCGGTTACGGCAGGCAACGTGGAAAAAGGAGCGACCTACATATCGATAACGGAAAGCAATTTGACCGTGCTAAAAAAAGCACTGCAATAAGGGAGGGAATCGTATGCTACAGCTAATCTGTCAAAATTTAACCCTTGGTTATGAAGGAAAGAGCGTAGTCTCCGGACTTTCTTTCACAGTAAACGCCGGAGACTATCTGTGCATTGTCGGAGACAACGGTTCCGGCAAAAGCACGCTGATGAAAGCCATATTAAAATTAAAAACGCCGATGTCAGGAGAAATTATGACCGGAGACGGTTTGATGCAGGGAGGGATTGGCTATCTGCCTCAACAGACGGTGGTACAAAAAGATTTCCCGGCGTCTGTAAGAGAAGTTGTCCGTTCCGGTTGTCTGAACCGCTGCGGATTGCGGCCTTTTTATAATAAAGTTGAAAAACAGATAGCCGATGATAATATGGAAAAGCTCGGGATTGCCTCACTGGCAAAACGCTGTTATCGTGAACTGTCCGGCGGGCAGCAGCAGCGGGTTCTTTTGGCGAGGGCCTTGTGCGCCACCCGAAAAATCCTGCTTCTGGACGAACCGGTGGCGGGGCTTGACCCAAAAGCGGCGTCCGAAATGTATAGTTCGATTGAGGAACTGAATAACAGCGGCATTACCGTTATTATGATTTCTCATGATATAGCCGCTTCAATAAAATACGCCTCCCACATCCTTCACATCGGCGGACAATCCCCGCTGTTTTTCGGGACGACAGCTGAGTATCTGGAAAGTGATGCAGGCCGTATATACGCTGGATTGGAGGGTGAGCAGGCATGATGGAGATTACGGATAAACTTACTTTATATTGGGAGTACCCATTTGTACGCTATGCGTTGGTCGTCGGCATTCTGATTGCTCTTTGTTCCTCGCTTTTGGGTGCGATATTGGTATTGAAATGCTTTTCGTTTATTGGAGACGGACTGTCTCATGTTGCATTTGGTACTATGGCGATTGCCGCAGCGCTGAATCTTACAAACAATTTTCTCCTAGTCTTGCCGGTGACGGTAATCTGTGCCATCCTGCTTCTGCGCACGGGACAAAATGCAAAGATTAAAGGTGATGCAGCCATTGCCATGATTTCCGTGGGTGCGCTTGCTGTCGGCTATCTTATTATTAACGTCTCCACAAAATCCGCGAACATTTCCGGAGACGTTTGTGCCACACTGTTCGGTTCTACATCAATCCTGACGTTAACTAAGGCAGAGGTGTGGCTTTGCGATGTTTTGTCTGTACTGGTGACCGCGGTGTTCCTGCTGTTCTATCACAAGATATTTGCCGTTACTTTTGACGAGGATTTTACCACGGCAACCGGAGCCAGAACAAAAGTATACAATCTGATTTTAGCCGTCATTATCGCCGTGATCATCGTGTTGGCTATGAATCTGGTGGGATCGCTTTTGATTTCCGCATTGGTGGTATTCCCAACTCTGTCAGCCATGCGGGTATTCAAGAGCTTTAAATCTGTAATTATATGTTCAGTAATTGTGTCGGTGACATGTACCGTCCTTGGCATCCTGATCTCCATTGTAGCCGGAACGCCGGTAGGCTCTACCATAGTGGCCGCAGATATTGTCGGATTTGCCATATTTAGTTTAATTGGTCTTTTACTGCGGAGGTGCTAAAACAATGAAAAAAATTCTAACTATATTTTTGAAATTGTGTCTGACGGTAATGAGCAGTACGATGGTTTATGCCGAAATATTGCTGTAAACAAGGATTAATGTTTATCTGGAACGGCGATCATAGTTATCCTGACGACTACCCGGAGAATAACACAAGAATTGAAGTGACCGGAATTTTTGATAGTTATGATGAGTTTGGAAACACCTATTACTATTTGGGTGTGGATAATATATCTATCTTAGAATAAAGTGAAAATTACTTAGCATATCTTACCCCCCCCCCTTTTAGAAAAACGAATCCTGGGTGTGGATCCGTCTTACCAGTATATTGTTCAGGGTCTTGTGATCATTGTGGCAGTAGCAGTTGATTTAAGAAAATATCTGGCTAAAAAATAAAGTCAGTCATCGGGTATATTGACAGTTATTTTAACCTTTTAATGAAGCCGGAGCATATCTTTGTATGCTCCGGCTTCAAATGAAAATTGAAAAGATTCTGGATTTACAGTATACTAAAAGAGAACAATATTCGTATTTGGGGGTAAGCAGCGATGAGTTTATACAGTGTGATGTTAGTTGATGATGAAGAAGAGGTTCGTGAGGCAATTGCCGGGAAGCGCTCCAGGCAGTAAAGAATGGGGAATTGCTGGGAACCGTATTGAATGATGCAAAAGGACAGTCAAGAAGTATGCTGGAACTGGCATGTTTTCTAAAGTTCAGAACAAACCTGCCGGATGATATCACCCTTCTGGACGACAAATCGATCCGGCTGCCCCATAAGATTGTTACCATTGACAATGTGGAACAGATCATCCTGGATAGATGAAATTTTTTTCTTGGCGTTAGTATCCAAAGATGAATTAGATTATGAACTTCAATAGAATAGGGTGTATAAATTTATATGATTATGAGAAAAGCAACAGTCGATGACATAAATTTACTTATCAAATTGCGAATAGATTACTTAATTGAAGACGGAGGCAATTTGACACAGGATGAAAAAAATGCTGTTAAAAAGCAGCTGGAGAGCTATTTCGCCAAACATATCCCCGATAATTCTTTTATTGGAGTATTGGCAGAAATAGATGGTAATGTTGTATCAGCGGCATATCTTTCTATATCGGAAAAACCGGCAAACCCATCGTTTATGACAGGGATAACGGGTACTTTGTTAAATGTATTGACATATCCGGAGTATCGAAGAAAAGGAATTGCCACAAAGGTGATAAAGAAGATTATCGAGGAAGCAGAGCAACTGGGAGTGTCGTCCATTGAATTATCCGCTACAAGTGACGGAAAGCCATTATATGAAAAGTTAGGTTTTCATATTTCAAACTACACAACTATGAAAATGAAGTTAAGCTGCTAATAATTTAAAGGAGGGTATGAGCATGGAAGTTAAGGCAGATTGGAATGAAAAGATGATATTACAGGATCGGCTGGGACGGGAAGGAAAGATGACTGCCAGGGAGCAGTACGCCATGAGAATGGAGGCATTACAAGAGATCATTGATAGCGGCATCGATTATTGTTCCTGCCCGGAGAAATGTCCGCACCACGGAAAGTGCTGGGAATGTATAATGATCCATCGCGGTCATCAAGACCATCTTCCGTATTGCTTATGGGATATGGTAAATGAGAGGCTGTACAATTTGCAGCGGCTAACAGAAGGGTCTCTGATGAACTATGAGCCAGGGAAAAATGAATGTGAGACATGCGGGGGATGTCCGGCAAAAGATGAATAGTAGAAATACTTGTGACATTTTATCCACAAGTGGCAGAGCGGAAAAAGCGGACGGTTTAAGCATCGTCTGTTTTTTTGCACCTTTTTATTTTAATAGAGTATGTACTTGATGAAGAATAACGGGATTTCACAAGATTGTGGATTGATATTGAAAAATGGATTCAGATATGCTAAAATAAAGACATAAAAGAGAGATACCGCCACAAAGTGGTAGCCAAGACAGTTTTTAATGTCCTTACGGACACCGCCTATCCTGCGTCAACAGGGTAGGCTATTTTTTATGCTTATCTATGTAGGCCAGTAATGCAATTACCAGCGTTGCAAATGCTATCATCAAACTAATTGACTTAAACACTGACATAAGCACCACCTCCTTCCTCTAAGGAGTTAGGAAGCTACCACCCTGTACGGTTTTCTCTGGGGTGAGTATAGCATATCTGAACTTGGCCTTCAATATTAAATCTTGATTTCTTTTTGAAAACTATTAAACTGCATATATCGCCTCAAACTTCACTTTCACCCTCTCGAGCATGCTTTTCTAGCCTTGCGATGTTAAAATCACATTTTTGATTCCAAAAAATTATAATAGCATGTGTGAAGCTTGTACAACTGTTGCAAATAGTATAATATTAGGAAGTAAATGGTAAGTTAATTCAATTTGGAGGAATGATTAAGATGATACAATCTTTAGTTGAGCTAGATAATATATCCAAATCGTTGAATAGTAATAACATATTAAAAAATATCTCAATATCAATTGAAAGAGGGGATTCTATTGCATTTATTGGCCATAATGGAGCTGGAAAAAGCACATTATTACGTATATTAGGTGGGTTAACAGGCGTGACATCTGGTGTAGTCAGATATGCAGATAATTTAAAGGTTGGATATATACCGGAGCATTTTCCCAAAGCAAATATTACAGTACAGCAATTTATTCAGCATATGGGAAGAATAGAGGGAATGGAAAAATCTGAGGTATATGATAAAAGCCAATTGTTATTTCAAAAGTTTTACATGGAAAACATGCAGTCAACACTCATGAAAAACCTATCAAAGGGTACGTTACAAAAGGTTGCTGTTATTCAGGCACTGTTAAGAAAACCTTCTCTGTTACTATTGGATGAGCCTTTATCCGGACAAGATATGGCATCGCAAGAGGTATTTGTAGAGGCTGTAAATCAGCTGATTCGAGATGGTGTGGCGGTGGTCATGTCATGCCATGAGAAGTTCCTTATTCATCGTATTTCAAATAAAATTATTGAAATTAGTGATGGCAATTTATTTCTTCGTTCCATTGATGATTTTTCATTGGAGGAATACGTGGTGTTAAAATTCATTGCTAAAGGGAATCACCTGCAGTTAGCACAAAAGATAGAGCAGTCAGCACAAGTGATAGAACAGCAAGATAAAAGTCTTAAAATAAAAGTATCACGAAATAACAGTAAGGACGTAATTATAGAATTGCTCAAGGATAATTGGGAGTTAAGGGAGATAAGTCATGAGAACCATTAAAGAACTGATTAAATATTACTTTTTAGTATATTTTAAATCCACGAAATTTGTAATGCCATTTGTAGCTATGCTGATATTTTTGTACTCTATTTATTCGACTTTTCCAATCGGTATTGTAGAAAGCTATACGGTATCATTAGTTATTGCATTTTTAATTATGATATGGGTTGGATTAACTTACAATAGCTTATTAGACCAGGTATCAGAACAGTTGTTAATATTAAAGGCTCAAAGCATGTTAAAATATTACATTAGCAAAACTTTCTTTCTATTTATATTAGCTATTATTGTAGGCACTATTATGACAATGTTTCCGGTTATTCAAAATATAATAAATGGGTTTCGAATATATAATAGAAATATTACAGTGATTGATATATTTGCCTCTTTGATACTTCACTACTTTTCGGGATTTGTAGGAGGTACGGTGGGATCTTTTCTACATCAGAGAATTATGAGAGATAGGAGATTGGCAATAATCATTACATTTGGTATTGCAATTTTAGCTTTGGCTAAAAAGTCTTTGAATGATACATATGCTGTTTCGAAATTTATTACATGGGTGCTCCCACCTATTGCAGATGTTATGGAGAAACTTTCGGATAACATTTATTTTGCACCAAAAGCAGTTGTATCTTCCTTGATATATTTATTGATTTATGGAAGTCTGCTTTCAACTTTTCAAATCTTTCTTTTAAATAAAAATAAATTTTAGGTTCTTAAATTAAAGAGTAAGTCTATAGCCTGTCTTGTTTGTCTATAAACTTGTTATACGAGGAGTAAATAAAAAGTGAAGAAAAAAATAATGTTAGCTGAACTTTGGGAATATGTCAAGATGCTTGGAATAACTATTTTGGCTGTTTTAATAATTACTAATTTTTTAATAGTTAATGCTTTAATTCCTTCGGGGTCGATGGAAAATACTGTTATGACAGGGGATAGAATCATAGGGAACCGATTATCATATATTTTTGAAGAACCAAAAAGATATGATATAGTTATTTTTAGATATCCGGACGATGAAAGTCAATACTATATTAAAAGAATTGTCGGATTACCAGGAGAAACGGTATCTATCCGAAATGGTAAAGTTTATATAAATGAATCTGATATGCCCTTAGAAGATAGTTTTATACCAGAAGCTATGGAGGGAAGTTTTGGACCATATGAAGTACCCGAGGGTTATTATTTTATGCTGGGAGATAATCGTAACTGTTCTAAGGATTCCCGCCTGTGGATTAATCCCTATGTAGCTCAAGATAAAATATTGGGAAAAGCAGTATTTCGTTATTTTCCTTCTGTAAAAATTATAAAATAGTTATTTTTCCGTTCTAAATTTCACCAAAGATGGAAGAGCGGGTGTCCTGAACTCTAACTATCTTTTAGCTGTCAAGACAACACGTATTGACCATACGGTCAACATGTGTTACAATAATCATTGACCGGGTGGTCAAATACAGTGAATGGAGCGATCCTATTGAATAAAGATGAGCACGAACCAACACAGGCGTTGATAAAGAATTATAACGCCGACAACGAAAAATATGCACACTTTTTGAAGCTAAACGATGAAAAGCGGGAGCGAATATTGGCATCGGCCTATGATGAATTTCTTGAGAAAGGCTACGGCGAAGCATCAACGAATATCATCACACAAAAAGCGGGCATCAGCAAGGGCCTGCTTTTTCGCTATTTCGGAAACAAGGAGGGTTTGTACAAATTTCTGATGGAGGAATCGGCGCGGCGCATAGCAGACGAAGCTTTATCTGCTTTGCCAAATGAAAGCGGTGATGTATTCGCCATTATTAAGTCAATCATTCAGCTTAAAATTGCAGTATGCCTGCGATATCCAAAGGAAACAGACTTTTTAATTGCCGCGTGGACGGCCAATCTGCCCGAAAACCTATTGCGGCAACGTGAAAAAATGATGGGTATGTCATACAACTACTTTGATATAATATGCGGCTTGCTGGATGACAGCCTGCTCCGCGATAATATAGAAAAAAATGTCGCTGCCGAGATAATCGCGTGGGTATGCGAAAAATACACCGACAAGGTACTCTCAAACGGTGCGGTAGACACGACATCCGAAAGCTGGAACCGCGTAGCAGAAGACTTAGACAAATATATGAGCGCCCTAAAGAGCGGGCTGTACAAATAATTGGAGGTATCATTATGTCAAACAACGTAATCAGCGCCGAAAATCTAGTAAAAACTTTCGGTAAAACAAAAGCACTGGGCGGTGTAAACCTTACAGTCGAACAGGGTGAGGTCTATGGCTTTATCGGACCAAACGGAGCAGGTAAAAGCACAACTATCCGGGTTTTACTAGGAGTGCTGAAAGCAAATTCCGGCTCGGCTAAAATCTTTGGCCGCGACGCTTGGAATGACGCAGTAGACATTCACAAGCGGATTGCCTACGTTCCCGGCGATGTGAACCTGTGGGATAACCTCACGGGCGGGGAGATCATCGACTTGTTCGTACGGCTTCGACGCGGCGCGGACAAACGCTATAAAGAAGAACTTATCGAGAAATTTGACTTCGACCCGACGAAGAAGTCCGGCACATACTCAAAGGGAAATCGTCAAAAAGTTGCGCTTGTGGCGGCGTTCGCATCGGACGCGGATCTGTACATTCTCGACGAGCCAACCAGTGGACTCGACCCGCTGATGGAACTTGTATTTCAAGAGTGTGTGGCAAAGGTCAAAAGCCAGGGAAAAACAGTCCTGCTATCGAGCCATATCCTTTCCGAGGTTGAGACACTCTGTGATAAGCTGTCCATTATCCGAAACGGCAAGATCATTGATACGGGAACACTGCATGAGCTGCGGCATTTGTCGCGCAACAACATCACGGTAGAAACCGAAAAACCTATTCCAAATTTGCACGAGGTAAGCGGCGTCTTTGATGTATCGGAAAATGAGGGTGAACTCTCATTCCGTGCTAATAGCGACGTGATGGGCACGGTGATGAGTATACTTGCGAATGCTGGGATTACGCGCATAGCTGTCACGCCGCCAACTCTTGAAGAACTGTTTTTGAGTCATTATGGAGCATAGGGAGGAGTTCATTGATGAAACGATTTACTAACACAGGTACATTGCTGCGCTTTACGCTTCGACGCGATCGATTTTTCCTGCCGGTATGGATTATCGGTATTGTATTTTTTACGGTTATATGCGCTCCGTTGTTCACACAGATAGCAAAATCCCCTGCCGACCTGGCGATGTACGCCGAAACCATGAAAAATCCCGCCATGATTGCCCTTTGCGGACCACTTTATGCAGAACCGTACACCTATGGCGTGATGTACACGCAGATGATGACGGTCTGGGTATTGATTCTTATCGGTGTAATGAACTTTTTTCTCGTGTCACGGCATACCAGGCACGATGAGGAGGACGGCAGAATTGAGGTACTTCGCTCACTCCCGGTCGGGCGTGCGGCGATTCTAACTTCCACTTTGACAGTTGCGATTCTCGCCAATTTCATCATAGGATTGCTCTGTGCCGTGGGGCTTGCTGCTTGTGGGATTGAGAGTATGAGTTTGAGCGGGTGCTTTTTGCTCGGCGCAATTTTCTGCGCAGTGGGATTGCTGTTCGCAGCTATTGCAATGTTGTTTTCGCAACTCTGTTACACCTCACGCGGGGGGATAGGCGGCAGTTTTCTCACGCTGGGAGTGTTATATATGCTTGCCGCGATAGGGAATATTCAGGGAGGTGCGTTGTCGTATATCTCGCCGCTGGGCATTGTATTCAAAGCGTTGCCGTTTGCAGGCAATCGAATTTATCCGATAATTATTATACTTATGGAAATGTTGATGATCGCGGTGATTGCCATTCGATTAAGCTCCGTGCGTGACCTGGGGGCAGGATTATTGCCGCAGAAAAAGGGACGCGCCCATGCGAAATCATCGCTGTCCTCGCCGTTCGCATTTGCCTTGCGGCTGACGAAAAGCACCGCGATCGTGTGGATAGTTGTAATGTTCGTGCTGGGACTGATGTACGGTTCGATTTTTGGGGATTTTGAGTCGTTTCTCAGTCAGAGCGAAATGATTCAAATGATTATTGCCGCAGACGCCGGCGGGAATATGATATTGAGTTTTATGACCTACATCACGCTGATCATGGCAAATGTTGCGGCAATTCCTGTTATTAATTGCGTTTTGAAATTGCGCTCGGAGGAAAAGAAGAATCGGCTTGAGTCGCTCTATGCATGCTCGGTGTCAAAGGTTGGGCAATTCCTGCCGTATATTGTAATCGGGGTAAGCTTGTCAGTGTTACTGCAATTTGCGCTGTCCTTTGGACTGTGGATTGCTGCCGGCGCGGTGATGGCGGAGCCGTTCGCGCTCGCAGACATTCTGCTGGCGAGTATCGTGAAGCTGCCGGGCATTTGGCTATTTGCGGGACTGGGCGTATTTCTAACAGGAGTATTGCCAAAACTGACCTCTTTTGTGTGGGCATACTTCGGGCTGTCGTTCTTTGCGGTATACATTGGGCGGCTTGCCGATTTACCGTCCGCACTTGTGAAAATCACAGCGTTCGGTGCATTGCCGGACTACCCGATTGACGAGTTTCGCGCCGGACCGTTTGTGCTTGTTATAGTTATAGCGGTGATATTGACGATTGTCGGCTTGATTGCGTATGCGCGGAGAGAGGTGCGGTACAACGGATAGAAATTCGGAGATATTATGATATGAGGATGGCGACTGTGCTGTGCGGATAAAAATAACGTTAATTGCTTGGGCAGCATAGTCAAATCTGCCCAACAAGCAAAAAGGATAACGTAATCCCAGTTAGCAGAAAAATCTGGCATAATAAAGAAGCAGCATTTTTTATGCACCCGTAAGAACTCAGAAGTTTCATTTTATAATGATACCTTTATCGGAGTCTTCTGTATTGACCGGTCCCAGCCCTTCCAGTTTAGAAACTTTTTTGGAAGTAAAGAGTTTTATAACTCCTCCAAGGCAAATTACTACAAGCAGAATAATTATTTCAATCCAATTACTATAAGTCATGTTTTCCTCCTGGAAATCTATTTTTTATGTTTTATACGTAGTTTCATATCCCAAATGATAACACGCACATCTCCCATAATAGCTGTGGTCAAACCAATGGTACTTAAAGCGATTAATGCTGTCAGAAAGACATCCATTGCATTAATGGTTCCCAATGGTGGAGAAATGTCAGATGCTATTTGCACATTTTTTTCAGAGTCAATATCAGCCTTAGTTTCAGCTACGTTTGCCTGAGGTGCTTTGACTTCCTGAACTGCAGATTCATTATCCTCGGTATTATTTTCTTCTTTGGTTTTCTCTTTTGTATTTGAAGGCACATCGGCATAGGGAATGGTTTCGCTTATGATGTGATTTGGATTGTGGCTGCAAACCTTATAGCGGGAGCCTTCCTCTAAAGGAGTGGCCTCTTTCCGGGTAATCCAGTCCCCGTATTCATGCCCTAATGCAGGGATTGTTTCTTCATAAGAAGCATCACAATAGATACAATAATATTCTTTTACCCCATCTTCCTCGCAGTCAGCTGCCTTTTTAATATCAGATACATATTGGTGCACTCTGACTGGAGTGTAATGATCCTTATAAGAATGATTGCAGTTTTTACAAGTATATAGAGTGTAACCCTCTTCACTGCAGGTGGCCTCTATAACGGTTTCCTCATAATCATGTCCTGAAGCAGGGATTGCTTCTTCATAGGAATCATCACAATATGTACAACGATACTCTTTTACCCCATCTTTTTCGCAGCCAGCATCTTTTTTAATAACAGCTATATATTGGTGTACTCTGATCGGAGTGTAATGATCCTTATAAGAATGATTGCAGTTTTTACAAGTATGCAGAGTGTAACCCTCTTCACTGCAGGTGGCCTCTATAACGGTTTCCTCATAATCATGTCCTAAAGCAGGAATTGCTTCTTCATAGGAATCATCACAATATGTACAACGATACTCTTTTACCCCATCTTCCTCGCAGTCAGCTTCTTTTTTTATAACAGATACATATTGGTGGGCTTTGATCGGAGTGTACTGATCCATATAAGAACGACCGCAGTTTATACAAATATGCAGAGTGTAACCCTTCTCACTACATGTAGCCTCTACAACTGTTGCCCTATAAGTATGTCCTGTAGCAGGGATCATTTCTTGATAGGAATCATCACAATATGTACAACGATATTCTATTATCCCGTCTTCGAAATAGTTTGCTTCTTTTATAATGTGAGAAACATATTGATGATCAATGATCGATGTATAATGATCCTTATAATAATCATTGCAGTAGCTGCAGGTATACCGAGTGTAACCCATTTGGCTGCAGGTGGCATCTATAACCGTTGGCATATAGTTATGTCCGGCAGTAATAGTTTCTTTGTATGAAAAGCTGCAGTTAATGCATTTTAAAATTCTAAATCCGCCATCACTGCAGGTAGCCGCTTTTTCATTTTTGCATTCATACTCATGCTCCACGCAGTCATTAATTGGGACTATCTCCAAAGCTGCTTCCGTTTCAATTGTTTTGTTCTGCCCGCTTAGAGGATCTTGCGCAAAGACATTATAAAAAGTAAAACAATCAGTGATTGTTTCAATCATTAAAAATAGAATGATGAATTTGATCGTATATTTCACATGCCTTTTCAATGAAAGACCCCCCTACATTTATACATGAGCTTTCATCGGTTTTAGACGAAAGTGTAATTAATTACAATATATACCTTTTATATAAAACAAAAGCACCAACGCCCTGAAAGGTTGATGCTACGCCCTAAATAACAGCAGAAGTTTCCTTTGTGTTCTTTAGAGCTTCTTTAAGAAGGGGATAGTATTTGCGGCCAATTGGCAGTTTTTCCTCATTATCCAGCAGAACCGTGTCATAAGAACAATGGGTGATTTTGGATAACGAGACCAAATAGCCCCTGTGTATACGGAAAAACCCCAAGCCCTCTAATTGCTTTTCTACTTTTTCCAGGCTTGGGCAATAGAACTCAAAGGTCTGATCATCATTGTAGTGGACCGTTACAATTTTTTTATAAATGTCAAAATAACGGATACTGTTGATAGCTATATTCCGATATTCACCTCCTGCAGTAAAAAGGATATTTTTCTGTTTCTTATCTAATGCTTTTTTGATGGCACGTAAAAATATCGTTTCTATTTTATGGGACGGTGTTTCTTTTTTTATAATATAATGTAATGCCTCAACGTCAAATGCATCAAGCATGTGGTTTTTTGAAAATGTTAAAAAAATAATTTCACCGGAATATGCATATTTACGTAATTCCAATGCCGTTTCAATACCGGAAAATCCAGGCATATGAATATCTAAGAAGATAATGTCTGCGAATTGTTTTATATTCGTTTCGAAATCAAGGAGCATCTGCTGGCCGCTTTCATAATAAATAATATCAAGGTGAAGCTTATGTTCTTTTGCGATTTTTTGAAATAATTCTTCATATTCCTTTATCTCAGTGAAATGGTCATCACATATTGCTATTTTCATATGGGTTTCTCCTGACATATCATCGGTAAATATACCTCTTTTTAACGATTGTATTTAAGAAATCAGCTTTTTGTCTGCAATTAAACAATACAACACTAAAATAGTAATATAAATATAGCATATGCGATAAAATACAGTCAAGCACTTGGGTTGATTCTTACTGTTATTGAGGGAGTAATTTCGTCATTTAGGAAGTGTTCTGCACGAAGCGGATTTAAAGTGCTATATTGTTTAAATTAGGAATGTTGGACTTGGCAATGGCGAGAGGAGAATTTATGAAGGTAAGGAAAAGTGTAAATAGGATTATAGCATGGATGCTGACGGCTATCATGTTGATGACGACAAGTATGGGGGTGTGGGCAGATGAAATAGCAGCAGATCCACAGTCGGCAGTGCAGAAAGAAGTGTCAGAAGAGAAAACTGATGAGACAGAAAAAACGCAGTCAGTGACCGGGGAGGGAGCTGATGAGAAAAAAGAAGTGCGATCAGCGGCAGAAGAGGAAACTGATGAAACGGAAGAAACGCAGTCAGTGACAGAAGAGGAAACTGAGGAGATAGAAGAAACGCAGTCAGTGACAGAACCGGTGGGCACCAACAGTATTCAGGCAAGAGGGCTCATGAGATCATCCGGAACCGACAGGACAACGGATTTTCAAATTGATTCACTTAAAGCCAGTCTTTCCGGTAATGTAGTAAACGATAGTAATTCCATAGTTTACTATGACGAGGTGGTTTATAATTACGGTGAACCGGTTGACGTTGCGAGCATTATTAAGACGTATGACAAGCTTCAGTTTACGGTTGATTTGGAGTGGTCACAGAAGATTGTAACTCAAGATCAAAACGACTTTGTAGCAGGCGATTATATTCTGTTTGAGGTTTGTACGATAAGCGGATGCACCCCTGGCAATTGGGGCAGTTTTTCAGAGATGTCGTTGATACAAGGAAACGAAAAATTGGGGACGGGCCAGCTTATCGTGGAAGCAACCGGTGATACGGTTACATTATATTATAAAATAATATTCACGGAGAACATTGCAGGGAAATTCGATATAAAAGGAAATATGAGCGCCAGCGCCCAGACAACGGGGCTGTCAAAGGGAAATAAAATTGAATTTTCCAGTTCTCATAACATGGAGTCTGTGTTTGCGACGGTTGAGATAGTAGATAAGCCAAGCACGGGCATTGGATACTTGCCCGGCATGGCTATGGGGAATATGTTAAATAAAACCGCACTCTCTGTCTCAAATGTTGACAATACGATTCGGTGGCGGATTTATGTACAGAGTTCAGAACTGATTAACGCAGGCTTTAATGCATATTTGACGGGGGCATATAATACGGGAGGGCCAATAGGAAATTATGACGACATCATCATTGAGGAGACATTAGACGAGCACCAGAGCTTTTATAATGCAAACGGGGCGCTGAATATAGAGTACCGCATGCCGATGTGGCTGTATAATTCGGGTACCGATGGAAAACTTTATTCTCATGGCAATTTTTCAACGCAAATTCTTCTGAGCCTGCTAACGGAAATCACCGGAGGCAGCAACGAAGAGATAGAAGCGATGGTGAAGGCGACAGCCAGAAGCTATGCCGTCATCAAGGAAGCGGATCCGGATAATCCGCTCGTTACAAGAGAGCGGCTGATTATGAATCTCGGCGCGTTCGGGGATACCGGACTCCGTTATGGAGACGTGATGCCTGGATCTGAAACACAATATGGATCATTGGCATATCATTTAAAACGGTTTGAGAAATTGATTGCGTTGTGTGATGCAGCCATAGCGGAGAATCCCGGAGCATTGGATAATGAAACGATAAAATATGTAGACGATACGGGAATAATCGATAAGGGATACGCCTTTACTTATACGATGGCAGATTGGAAATTGTGGCGGCGGCTGTACAGTGAAAACTATGATTATTACAATATTAAAGACGCGAGCGGAAAATTAGTAGGGCCTTATGTCAGCGGTTTTGAATTTGACATCGTCACAAGAGTTTTGACAGAGAACATCGATACCATACTTACAACAGAAGTAGAAAATTCCGTTTCGGTAACCGGAGCCCTTGTCGAATTCGATAAGGAGGCACAGAGAAAAAATTTCTGGACGGCGAACATTTCGGCAAGAACTGCAGAAAACGGTGAAATTCAAATTTTCAAGGCTGACTCCCTATATGGACATAAAGCGGGCGATAAGGCGGACGCAAGCTCCATCTTGGGGGCTATGGGGCATATAAGCTTTGAAGTGTATGAAGACGGCAATGCAAATCCATTAACATTTAAAATATCCGATAGCGGAAAGTATGTATATAATTCCAGCGGGAGCAATACGGAAGTTACGACAAGCAGTACGGACGGAAGTATTATTATATCCGGACTGACACCAGGTAAAACTTATTATTTACGCGAGACTGATGCGCCGGATGGTTATTACAGCGACCAGAATCAGAGAATTGAGTTTGCCGTTGATAGTAGTAAGGTTACTTATAAGTTGGCGAATAATTATCGGCGTGGGGTAAGCCTGACAAAGGTAGATGCAGCTGATGAAAGCATAATAACTACAGGTGCGACGTTTGAATTATATAAATATGATAATGATACTGTTGGAGAGAAAATAACCGGATTCACCAAAACCAACATTGGAGGTATCGATTATCTTGTATATAACGGCACCGGTTCCGATGCTTTAAAAACGGAAGCGGACGGAAAACTGACTATCGTAGGATTAGAAGCTGGTACATATTGTTTTAAAGAAATAGAAGCACCTGCGGGATATCAGGAGTCCGATGAAATATATCCTTTTGTATTGAATGAAAGTCTGGGAACCCAAAAAGCTATCTATGAAATGGTAGTTGAAAATTCAAATACGGCAGTGTCTGGACTGACAATCAGTAAAACGGTAACCGGTACTGCCGGAGATTTAGAGAAAGCATTTACATTCACGGTTACGCTGAAGAATGCAGATGATAAAGAATTGAACGGCAGTTACAGCTATATGGGTTCCAAGGACGGAAGTATCAGAAGCGGAGATACCATTACGCTGAAGCATGGCGAAAGCATTACTATCTCAGGATTGCCTCAGGGGACTAAATATACGGTGGAAGAGAGTGAGAATGACAGTACCGGATATACAGTAACTCCAGAAGGTGGAAAAATAGAAGGAATAATTACAGAAGAGGATGCCCAGGCAGCATTTACGAACAATAAAGATGCGGATGATGTTCAGATTAGTAAGGTTGATATTACGGGTGGAAAAGAAATAGCAGGTGCTACGCTTACGATTTATGAAAAAGATGCAGATGAAAAGGAAAGAAAAGTGGTCGACACCTGGACTTCCGGGAAAGGTGCACATACCGTAGACGGAAGCAAGCTGACGGCAGGGAAATCTTATATTCTGGAGGAGACCAATGCCCCGGATGGATATGCGTATGCAGCGGACATTGAGTTTTCCGTGAATGCAGACGGTACAATCGAGGTAGCTGCCGAAAACCTGAAAGACGGAATCGTAATAATGAAGGATGAGGCTATCCCGGATGTTAAGATCCGTAAGACGGATATTACACATACGGAAGAAGTCGCAGGTGCTGAGCTGATGGTTTATGAAAAAGCATCGGACGGAGGCCAAGGAAACGTAATTGCCAGCTGGACATCGGATGGAAGCGGTGCGCATACGATAGCCGGAAGCGAGTTCAAGGCAGGTCAGGAATACATCCTGGAAGAAATAAGTGCCCCGGACGGATATGCATATGCCTCAGAGATCAGTTTCCGGATCGAAAAGGACGGGACAGTGACGTTAATTGCGGGTGAGATGGATGGGGATGGCAACATCATCATGATTGATGAAGTCATTGAGATCAGTGTATCCAAAGTCAATAGCGAAGGAACAGAATTAGCAGGTGCGACCCTGACTATTTATGAAGCTGACGCAGATGGTGAGGCAACGGACGAGGTAGCAAAAGACAAGGATGGGAATGATCTGTCCTGGATAACCACAGAAGAACCAAAGGATATCACAGGAATCCCTGCAGGCACGTATATCCTGCGTGAGGAAGCGGCACCAAGAGGTTACTATACAGCATATGATATCCTCTTCACGGTCAATGATGACGGAACGGTGACAAAAGACAGCGCAACGGGTGATATAGAGGGAAAGACGATTATCATGACCGACTTAAAGTATGGCGAAGTAATGCCGGAATGGGTTGCACTGACGATTGAGAAGACGGTGACCGGAAGCGCAGGGGACAAAGACCAGGAGTTCATGTTTACCCTGGAACTGACTTATGAAGACGGAGAAGAAGTGACAGAGAGCTTCCCCTATGATGGCTCCAAAACAGGAATGATCGCAAGCGGAGAGAGTATCAAGCTGAAGCATGGGGAATCCATCAATATCTATGATATCCCGTTGGACGTACAGTATACGGTAACAGAAAGTAACAATGAAGGCTATACGGTAATAGAAGACAATACGACCGGAACCATCGATGAAATCGGCAGAACGGCACAATTTACGAACCATAAAGATGCCGATGATGTTCAGATCAGTAAGGTGGATATTACGGGCGAAAATGAAATAGCAGGTGCTACGCTTACGATTTATGAAACAGATGCGGATGAAAAGGAAAGAAAAGTGGTCGACACCTGGATTTCCGGGAAAAATGCACATATCGTAGACGGAAGCAAACTTACAGCAGGGAAATCTTATATTCTGGAGGAGACCAATGCTCCGGATGGGTATGATTATGCAGTGGATATCGAGTTTTCCGTGAATGCAGACGGCACAATCAAGGTGGCTGCCCAAAACCTGGAAGACGGAATCGTAGTAATGAAGGACGCGGTTATCCCGGATGTTAAAATCCGTAAGACGGATATCACAGGTAAGGAAGAAGTCGCAGGTGCTAAGCTGATAGTTTATGAAAAATCATCGGACGGAGGTCAAGGAACCGTAGTTGACAGCTGGATATCGGATGGCACCGATACGCATACGATACTGGGAAGTAAGTTTAAAGCAGACCAGGAATACATCCTGAAGGAGACTTCCCCCCCGAATGGTTATCAGTATACGTCGGATATCACATTTAAAGTAGAGAAGGATGGAAGCGTCACGGTTGCCGGCTTCACTGTGGATGTGATTGTAATGAAGAATGCCGAATTTGGGGATCTGGGAATCGCAAAACGTGATATCACAGGTCAGGAAGAAGTAGGCGGAGCCTTACTGACTCTTTACGAAGAGAACTCCGGGATTAAAGGAGATGTTGTGGATGCCTGGACTTCCAATGGCAGTGTGTACTATATCAGTGCAGAAAAGCTGAAATTGGGGCAGGGATACATCCTGAAAGAGACAACGGCAGCCCCCGGATATTTATATGCGGCAGACATCGCATTTGCGCTGGATGATCAGGGGACGCTGGTGATCGACAGCGAACACCGGGATGAACTGGGCAATGTGGTGATGAAGGATGAACCGATAACGGTAACCTTTAAAAAGACCGATATAGCGGGAGCAGAAGTGGAAGGCGCGACCCTGACCATCTACAAAGAGAATGCAGACGGAAGCAAAGGGGAACAGGTAACCCAGTGGGTATCCACAAAAGAGGCACATGAAGTAAAAGCACTTCTGGAGATGGAGAGTGGATATATCCTGGAAGAAACCAACGCCCCGGACGGATACGCATATACAGCAGATATCAGCTTCTATGTGGATGCGGATGGAGCTGCCACAGTAACGGACGGTCCGGAAAAAGATAAAGATGGAAACATCGTGATGATCGATGAACTGACCCGCGCAACCTTTAAA
>Ga0153940_1000335_pt1 | contig 26284 bp, 23 predicted proteins | sample TSNJ024MetaG_FD_104736 | JGI IMG/M metagenome (GOLD analysis project Ga0153940, IMG submission 104736) | Attine ant fungus gardens microbial communities from New Jersey, USA - TSNJ024 MetaG | ecosystem: Host-associated > Fungi > Mycelium > Unclassified | place: USA: New Jersey, Brendan T. Byrne...
AAACGCATTTCAGGTGGATACAAAAACTCGCTTGGGAAGCAAGTTTTTGCCGGGGATTTGGGCTCTATTTCTGTAAGTATCTTTAGCAGCTCATGCTATGGTTTTGCAAACAGCACCGCACCTATCCTCGTACACAGCGGCTGGTTTTTGGTGGTATGTACTCAGAGTTGAGAAAGAATCAAGATTGAGGGGGAGGGGAATTGAGGAGGGAACAGCAGCACAAATTTTTCCAAAAGCAAAGTAAGTTATCTAAAAATATATATAATAAAATATTATTTGATAAATATTTTAAATGGAATGTGAATAAAATAGATAATAAATAAAAAAAGTAAAAACAATTTTAAAATATATTGACAGAGAAAAAGAATTCTGATAAGATGATGTTAACAAAAGGAAAGGCATTATATCTTATTTTAAATATCATATAAAATATGAAGTCAGGAGGTACAGTCCCATGAAATAGTTAAGTTATTCCCTCAATATGAAAGTGGTATGGCACAGCGGTTCCCCGCAAGAAAGACCTTTTTAAAGAATGAAAATTAAAATTCCAATTAAAATATAGAAGGAAAAAGGAAAAAGGTAATATATAGCTGGCATTCATATTGAAAACAATACCACACGATAATTCAAATCCCAGCATTAAGGAGATGCAAGATACATATGAATTATCATAACCACGATACCCAAAGCAGGTATCAAATTCATATAGATAAAATAATATATAACATTTCTAAGTAAGTTTACTTACGAGCAGGGAATTCAATTAAAATACAATATAGATATAGATAACTGAATATGGAACTGAAGTATGAAAGTTAACTTGTTAATAGCAAACAAAGAAAGTAGAGAAGAAAAATTGAATAATGCAGAATCTTAAGCAGCCGTTATATCGGAAAAGATATAGCGGTTGCTTGCTGTGTTTACGGAAGCTATCCCATGCCCTTTGGCCGCGTCCGATTGCCAACTCCATTCCCCCGCCCAACCACCTTTTTACATTCTCCCACTTGCGAGTATTCAGAAGTCCCTGTATACTGTGGATATGACTTGAAAGAAGGAAAACACATGAATCTTTTTAAAAGCAAAGACATCATATACGAAGATGAAGAGATATTAGTATGCCGCAAACATGCCAATATGGCCGTGCAAAATGCCAAAAGTACACAAATGGATCTGGAAAGCGCCTTGAAGAATTATCTGGCATTAAAAACCAAAAGTATAAAAAATCAAATACCCTATCTTGGAATTATACAGCGGTTAGACCAACCGGTGGAAGGGGTGATCGTATTTGCTAAAACCCCCGCATCTGCCGCCAATCTGACACAACAGCTGCAGCAAGGAAAGATTCAAAAGTTCTACCTGGCCATGGTAGCCGGTCCCCAAGTTCCGAAGCATGGAACCTTAGAAGATTATCTGCAAAAGAACGGCAGAACCAACATATCTAAAGTTGTACAAAAAGGCAGTCCGGGTGCAAAGCGGGCGCTTCTCAATTACCAGTGCATACGCCAGGATGAAAATACAGCACTTTTGGAAATTCATCTCATGACGGGACGTCATCACCAGATACGGGTGCAGCTCTCTCATGCTGATATGCCAATAATCGGAGATCAGAAATATAACCCGGCAGCAGAAAAAGGAATACCGCTTTGCCTTTGTGCATATAAACTAGAGTTGTATCATCCCCGAAAATACGATAAAATGGTATTTGAAATAAAACCGGAGAATATTATACTTGAACGCGAAGAAAGGAAAGAAATACCGTGAAGAAATTAGCAGCTATCTTTGTACTTAGTTTTATTATGACACTTTTCGGATGCCAAAAAGTGCAGTCACAAGGCGAAGAAACGCTACCGGATGAAAAGGAGGTAGACTTATCTGAAGACAATACGGCAGCTGATGAGTCCGAAGCAACAAAAGAAGCAGCTGCGGTGGAAGATAAAGACGCCAAAGAAGAATTAGAAATTGTAATTCCCAATGAACAGGATTTAGTTGCTGATTATACATCGATAGCAGGTCTTGAACTGGAACCGGGAGCTCATATTGCAGTTGTCGTGATGAATCCCAAAAGCAATTATTGGAAAGCAGTTAAAAAAGGGATACAGCAGGCAGTTGATGAACTGAACCAAACCCTGGGGTACACTGGTCAGGATAAAATTTATTTTACATATGAAGGACCTGATGATTCGGCTGCAGCAGAGACCCAGATTAACATTATTGATGCTGTGCTGGCGGAGAATCCACAGGTGTTGTGTATCTCGGCGATTGACCGAAATTCTTGCCAGGCCCAGCTGGAGACGGCTCAGGAGAATGGGATTCCGGTTATTATATTGGATTCCGGTGTGAAAAGTGAAGAGCTTGCCTATACTGTATGCGAGACAGATAATTATAATGCCGGAGTGCAGGCGGCGAAAAAGCTCTGCGAGAAGATTGGCGATACAGGGGCTGTTCAGATTGTCGCTCATCTGCAGAATGCCGATACCAGTACAAAGCGAGAGAATGGTTTTCGGGATGAAGTCGCCCAAAACCATCCGAATGTACGTGTGTTGGATACTATCTATGAAGATGGCGAGGAGAGCGTGAATGAATCGCTGCAGGCGGCATTTGCAGGAAACCCGGATGTAAAAGGTTGCTTTACCACAAGTGAAAGCACGGGTATTACAGTACTGGATTATCTGGCCAAGAACAAGCTGGATGAGGTTCACGTGGTAGGGTTTGATGCAGGTGCAAAGCAGATTGAGGCGATTAAGAGTGGAAAAGAGTATGGTGTGATCTGCCAGAATCCTTATGGCATGGGTTATGCAACGGTAGTTGCTGCCGGCCGTGCTATTCTGGGAATGGAAAATGATGCATATATTGATGCGGGATATCAGTGGATTGATGCTGCTAATATCGATGCGGAAGAAAATCAAAAATATTTGTATGAATAGGAAGAGACTAAAATGGCAGGGACAATCAGACAAATTGCGGAACTGGCAGGCGTATCCAGAGGAACGGTGGACCGGGCGCTCAACAATCGGGGCAGAATCAAACCGGAGGTGGCGGCCAGAATATATAAGATTGCTGAAGAAATGGGCTATCAGCCGAAGCAAAGAGGAGATGGGCAGGCTGCCGGTACTAAGATAAAAATCGGAGTCATCACACAGCTATCCGATTCTCCATTTATGGTTCAGGTGCATCGGGGGATAACCGCTGTTGAAAAGGAAATAAAAGAAAGAAAGATGTCATTGCTGGTAGAGAACAGTCCTTCGGTCAGCGAAGAAGAACAGTTAAGGGCGATCGATAAGCTGGAGCGGGAAGGCATTAAGGGACTGGCGATCATGCCGGTGGAGTGCGACAGCGTGCGGGCACGCCTGAACCGTTTGATTGAGGAAGCTGATATTCCGGTAGTGACATTTAATACGGACATCGTCGGAACAAACCGGAAGTGCTTTGTGGGACTGGATAATCCCCGCAGCGGACATGCTGCAGCGGGATTGATGGCGATGCTTACCAGAGGAGAAGGAAAAATCCTGATCATCACCGGATTTTTCACCAACAGCGTAAACAGCTCCCGGGTAGAAGGGTTTATCGAAGAAGTAAAGCAAACCTATCCCGGGATGGAACTGCTGGGAGTGCAGAGCAGCTCTGGTGATGATAAGGAAGTGGAGCAGATTGTCTTGAGTACAATGTCCATGATTCCGGATCTGGCAGGGATTTTCGTTGCCTGCGGTGGACAGATAGGGGTATGCAGAGCCTTTGAACAGCTGAACTTACAGCAGCGTCCATATGTTATCGTGTACGATCTTGTACCGGAGAACATCGAAGCTTTAAAATCAGGATGGTTTGACTTCTTGATCGATCAGGAAGGGTATATGCAGGGGTATCGGGCAATCCGGCTTTTAAGTGACAGTATTGCCGCGGGAAGAGAACCTGAGGAAAAAACTATTTTTACTGAAATCAATATCAAAACAAAATATAATCTCTAAGGCACGCGTATGGCAAAAGTTGCGTGCCTTTTGCGTGCGAATTATTTTTGTGCAAAAGAAACAAACGCTAAATCATTTTTTGTTAATTATTGAAAATAATCCGGTAAAAGCTAAAAAGAGCTTGCGTACAGGGGTTTGTAGTGGTAGAATGAAAGCATAGAAAATGATTGCGGATGCGTGTCAAAAGGCACGCAAAAACCATTATGGCAGCTAGTGCAGCGTTCTCGTACTAATGCCCCAAGAACAGGAGGAAACCAAGCAATGGCAAAAACAACAAGAATGACAGTTGCACAGGCAATTGTAAAATTCCTTGACAATCAGTATGTAAGTCAGGATGGCCAGGAAACAAAATTCGTAGAAGGATTTTTTACTATCTTTGGTCATGGTATCGCAGTTGGTTTAGGTGAAGCGCTGGATACTAACCCGGGACAGTTAAAGGTAATGCAGGGAAGAAATGAGCAGGGTATGTGCCATGTAGCAACTGCGTTTGCAAAACAGCATAATAGAAAAAAAATTATTCCGTGTGCATCTTCAGTTGGACCTGGAGCAGCAAACATGGTAACAGCAGCAGCAACCGCTACTGTTAACAACATTCCGTTACTGGTATTTCCGGCCGATACATTTGCATCCAGACAGCCGGACCCGGTACTTCAGCAGTTAGAGCAGAGCGACAGTCTGGCAGTAACCACCAACGATGCATTCAAACCAGTATGTAAATACTGGGATCGTATCACCCGTCCGGAACACATTATGACTGCTTTGGTCAATGCTATGCGTGTTTTGACGGATCCGGCTGAAACCGGTGCTTGTTGTATCGCTCTTTCACAGGATGTGGAAGGTGAATCTTATGATTTCCCGGAATATTTTTTCCAGAAGAGAGTACACAGAATCACCAGACCGGTTGCAGTTGACGAAGAAGTAGAAGATATAGCAGCTATCATTGCCGGTGCAAAGAAACCGCTTGTTGTAGTTGGCGGCGGTGTTAAATATTCCGTGGCAGGCGAAACCGTTGAAAAATTCTGTGAAGAATTCAAGATTCCATTTGGTGAATCACAGGCTGGTAAGAGTGGATGCAAATCCAGTCATCCTTACTGCTTAGGTGGTATCGGCGTAACCGGAACATCGGCTTCCAATAAAATTGCTAAAGATGCAGATGTTGTTATCGCGATCGGCAGCAGAATGTCCGACTTTACAACCGGTTCCAAGAGATTATACGCGAATCCGGATGTAAAATTCGTTACCATTAACAACAACAAATACCATGCATACAAACTGGATGCGGTAAAAGCAGTTGGTGATGCAAAAGTAACCGTAGAAGCATTAGCTGAGAAGTTAAGAGCAAAAGGCTATGTATCCGGGTATAGTGGTGAGATCGAAGCGGTAAAAGAAGAGTGGAACAAAGAAATGGATCGTCTTGCGAATATCGCATACGGTGAAAACTTTGAGCCAATTATCAAAGACAGAGATCCCCGCACCATTCCGGAATTTGTGAAACTTACCGGTGGTAAGATTACTCAGACAGCAGCACTTGCAGCTATCCGTGAAGTAATTGATAAAGATGCCAACCTGATCACAGCCGGCGGAAGCCTGCCAAGTTGTCTGCAGAGAATGTGGACTACTGACAAACGCGGCGGATATCATGCGGAGTATGGATATTCTTGTATGGGATATGAAGTTGCGGCAACTTTGGGCGTAAGAATGGCAGATCCGGAGAATGAAGTATACGCAGTTGTAGGCGATGCAAGTTTCCAGATGCTGCATAGTGAGATCATGACGATCATGCAGGAAAAACAGAAAGTTAATATCCTGGTATTCGATAACTGTGGATTTGGTTGTATCAACAACCTGCAGATGACTCATGGTGTAGGCAGCCTGGCAACGGAATTCCGTTACAGAGAAGGCAACAAACCTTGTGGTGACCTGATTCCGGTTGACTATGCAAAAGTTGCAGAAGGATATGGCTTAAAGGCATATACCTGTAAGACTATTGAAGAATTAAAGGCTGCTCTTGAAGACGCTAAGAAGCAGACAGTAGCTTGTCTATTTGATTTGAAAGTTATTCCCAAGACTATGACAGATGGTTATGGAGCATGGTGGGATGTGGGAATGGCTACCACTTCTGAAAAGGAAAGCGTTGTAAAAGCTTGGGAAGAAGTATTAGAAGGAAGAACAGAAGCAAGGAAATATTAATCTTGCCAGGGCGTTCTTGAAAAATATGTCTATGGATGGGAGTTCGCGACCTGTCTGATACGGATGATACCTGGAGCAATTGGGAAAAAGCGGCACTTACCTTATGGTAAGTGCCGTTTGACTTACAAAAGGAAAAAATGTATAATTTTGAGCAACAATAAAACGTTTAAGCGAGAATGGGGAAATGATTATGGCGGTGACACTACAACAAATTGCAGAGCGGGTAGGAGTATCCAGAGGAACGGTGGATCGGGCTTTGAATAACAGAGGAAGGATCCGGGCGGAACTGGCAGAAGAGATTAAGCAGATTGCAAAAGAGATGGGATATCGTCCAAACCGTGCGGGAAGAGCATTGGCTATGGCTAAACGTGCCGTCCGCATTGGTGCCATTGTCCAGGAAGCAGCCACTCCTTTTATGCAGGAGGTAATTAAAGGAATTGAGAGTGCAAAAGAAGAAGTTGAGTATATGGGCGGAACAGTTCTGATCAAAGAGATTCAGGACAGTAATGCGCAGAAAACGATCCAGGCTATGGAAGAGCTGAGAGCGGAGGATGTTTATGCGATAGCGATCAACCCCATGCATGATCAAGAACTGCAAAAGATGATTGACCGTTTCGTGGAACAATATAACATTCCTATTGTCACTTTGAATACCGATCTTCCAGATACCAAGCGCCTTTGCTATGTCGGACAGAATTCCATTGAGTGCGGAAGAACAGCGGCTGGTTTGATGAAAGAAATCATCAGCAAAGAGGGATGCATTGCAGTTGTTTCCGGTTATCCGGGGAATCCCAGTACTACCGGCCGTGTAATTGGATTTCTCGAGGAAATGGAGCAGATATGTCCCAGGCTTGAGGTGTTGGAACCTAAATATACCTTCAACAACAATAAGATGGCAGAGCTGATTGCAAAACAATTCATGGAAGAACATCCGGATGTGCAGGGGATTTTCATTTCCTCCCATGCTGAGATTGGTGTGTGCCGTGCTTTACGGGAATATTTTCCCCAGCGTGATGTAAAAATTATCGCATGCGATATACTGGGAGAGGCCAGGACAGAATTAATGGAGAAACAAGTAAGCTTTCTGCTTGAAGAAGATCCATATATTCAGGGATTTGAGCCGGTTATGATTTTATTCCGGCTGCTGTTTGATGGGAAAAGTCCGGAAGAGGAGTTTCAGTATACAGACATTATAATCCGAACGAAATACAATATCGTTCAATACTTGTGAGGTACAAGCATGATAGGAATAGGAATTGACACCGGAGGAACTTACACAGATGCCGTGATTTATGATATGGATTCCAATCAGGCTCTTTCTTCGGGAAAAGCATTGACAACGAAAGAAAATCTGGAAATCGGTATTGCCAATGCCCTTGATGCCCTGGATGAAAAATATGTAGTGCAGGCAAAAATGCTGGCTCTTTCTACCACGCTGGCTACCAATGCCTGTGTGGAGAATAAAGGCAGCAGGGCTAAACTTCTGATGATCGGGGTTGATAAAGCCTTTATGGAAAATTCAGAGGAGCTTTATGGATCTTATGGTTTTCATGATTTAAGCCAGTTGGTGGTAATTGATGGCAAGCCGGAAAAGATTTTCAAAGAAGCAAAGGATCCTGATTGGGAAGCATTTTCCCGGCTGATACCGGAGGAATTCTCAGAATGTGCAAGTGTTGGCGTGGTACAGATGTTTCCTTATGCCAATGGGGGGAGATTTGAAAAAGAAGCAAAACATATCATGGAGAAGCAGTTAGGGGTACCGATCACTGTAGCATATGATATGTTTGATGAAGTAGATGTGTTAAAGCGGGGAGCCGGAACCTTACTGAACGCCCGGCTGATACCCTTGATCGAAGAATTTTTAAGAGCAGTTAAAAGTGTAATGGAACAAAGAGGGCTGGATATTCCGATCGCAATTGTCCGCAGTGACGGAAGCCTGATGTCTGAACACGTGACTAAGGAAAGTCCGGTAGAAACCCTGCTGTCAGGGCCGGCCGCCAGTGTTATCGGGGGTGGCGCTTTGGCCGGTGAAAGGAATGCCGTTATCGTGGATATGGGCGGAACGACTACGGATATTGCTCTGATTAAAGATAAAAGCCCGGTTATGGAACAAAAAGGAATTTCCATTGGAAAATGGAAGACGATGGTAAAGGGATTGTATGTCGAGACTTTTGGTCTGGGCGGAGACAGTGCAGTTCGCTATAAGAAAAACAGACTTTATGTGGATACTCAGAGAGTTATCCCGCTTTCCCTTCTGGCTAATGAACATCCGGAGATTCAGGACAAGCTGAAAAAGCTAAATAAACAGGTCAAAACCCATACAAAATGGCTGCATGAGTTTTACGTACTTCAAAGAGATATAACAGGATTGAAGAAATACACAGGAGCGGAGCAGAGGATTTGTGCTGCACTGAAGCGAGGACCGCTGCTGATGGAAGAATTAGCGAAAATGACAGGACAGGATATGTATTCACTGCCGGTACAGCGCCTGGAAGAGGAGGGCATCTTGATGAAGAGCGGTCTCACGCCGACGGATATGATGATCATCAAGGGCGACTTCACTATTTATAAGCCGAATGCAGCACATGAGGCAATTCGTTTTCTGTCAAATAATATCAAAGAGACACCCGAAGAAGTACCGGATGCGGTGTATGATCTGGTGATAAAGAAGATGTATTGTAATATTGCCGGAATCCTTCTGCAGCAGAAATATCCGAAAAGGGAAAAAATGCTGCAGGATAAAAGCATGCGTAAATTTATTGAGTGGTCTTATGAAGATGCCAAAAGTGCAAGGTGCGGTCCATTGCTAAAAACTACTTTGACGACGGAAATTCCACTGATAGGAGTAGGAGCGCCGATTCATATCTTCCTGCCGCGGGTAGCCGAGCTGTTGGGAACAAAAGCTGTGATTCCCGGACAAGCTGCGGTGGCCAATGCATTAGGGGCAATTGCCGGACAGATTGTTACCAGGGTACAGGTGAAGATTGTGGCTGATTATAAAGGCATGGTATTCAATGGATTTTCTGTATTCGAAGGAACGCAGCAGCATTTGTTTCGGGGGTATGAGGAAGCGGAGGAGTATGCTAAAGGATTGGCCGAAAGGCAGGTGCGTGAATTGGCTAAACGACGCGGAATTGCTGGTGATCCTGAGGTTTCCATTTGGGTTGAAAAGATGGAGAGTGACGCGGGCAGTCATGTAATTTTATTTGAAAGTAAGGTACAGGCTTCTGTAATGGGGCAATTTTCGGTATAAAGGATAGGGCACCCTTTTAGTTTATCCATGCAAATTTTTAAAGTTGAGTCAAATTTAATAAAAAATAATTATTAAAATTATCTATTTAGGCTATTGCGTACTCGTGCACGCAATGATATAATTCTAGATAATAGAATAAAAGCGGGGCACTGACGAAGAATGCTGAAAAATAAGTGGCTTTACAGTTGTTTTTTAAAGAAAAACAGTTGCGTAAAAGTCTGGAAAATTTTATAATAAATACATGCGTGATCAAAGAGCAGTATAGGCAGGAAGCGGCAGCAGCAAGGCTTAAACACAGGAGGTATTACAATGAAAATCGGGTTTAACGAAGCAACGGCGCTGAAATGCAAGGGACAGTCTTTAATGGCAGATTTGGAAATGTGTGAAAAATATGGATTTGATTACTTTGAAATCCGCTACGATTGTATTGCAAAATACATTGATGAAGGACACACATTGGAAGAACTTGGAGAATGGTTTAACAACCATAATATTAAACCATGGGCATACAATACCCTGGAATTTTTCAATCAGTTGGATCCGTTCCAGGAACTGGCTACAGACTGGCATCTGGATTGGATTATTGAGGTATGCAAGGCAATTGGTATGAAGATGCTGATCGCAGTTCCAAGTTTCAATGTTGGACTGGACAAATCTGTATCAGACATTAAAGAAGAAGCAGTAAAGAGACTGCGTTATATGGCAGAAAAAGTTGGCCCGGACATTAGGATTTCCTTAGAGTTCTGTGGCGTTCCGACCTGCTCGATCAATCAGTTTGGTACCGCATACGAAGTAGTAAAAGCGGTTGATCTTCCGAACGTTGGTATTACACTGGATACTTTCCACTTCCATGAAATGGGATCAAAACTGGAAGACTTAAAGAAAGCAGATCCAAAGAAAATCTTTGTATATCACTTGAATGACTGTGAAGACCTTCCGATTGGTTCCTGCGGTGACGACAAACGTCTGTGGCCGGGAGAAGGTGTTGTAGATCATGAAAGTATTGCGACCACATTGAAAGAGATTGGATTTGACGGTGTATGCACCATTGAAGAATTCCGTCCGGAATACTATGCAATGGATCATGAGGAGAACATCAAGAAAGCTGCCGAGGTGACAAAAGCATTTGTTGCCAAATACTACGCATGATAATTTAAGTAGGATAAGGAGAAAAATGTATGTTGGACAAGAACAAAGTAAAATTAGGTATTGCACCGATCGGTTGGACCAATGATGATATGCCGGATCTGGGTGCTGAGAACACCTTTCAGCAGTGTGTAAGCGAGATGGCATTGGCAGGTTTTACAGGATGTGAAGTAGGTAACAAATACCCATCAGATCCGGTAGAACTGAAAAAGGCATTGGATTTAAGAGGTATGACAATCTGCAACCGTTGGTTTTCATCTTTCCTGGTCACAAAACCATACGAGGAAGTAGAAGCTGAGTTCATCAAAGAACTTGATTTCTTAAAAGCAGTTGGTTCTAAAGTTATCGGTGTTTCTGAGCAGAGCCATAGTATCCAGGGGATGCTGGATCAGCCCGTATGGGAAGGCAAATATGTGATGAATGATGATGAGTGGAAGGTATTTGTAGAAGGTCTTAACAAACTTGGTAAAGTTGCCAAAGATAAAGGCATGATTCTTACGTTCCATCACCACATGGGAACCGTTGTTCAGACCGAAGAAGAAATCGATCGTTTCATGGACAGTGTAGATCCTGAATATGTATTCCTGTTATTCGACAGCGGACATTGTACATTCGCAGGTATCGATCCTGTAAAAGTTCTTGGCAAATACATTGACAGAACAAGACATATCCACGTAAAAGATGTTCGTAAAGAAATGGCTGAAAAATCCAAACGTGAGCGCTGGAGTTTCTTAAAAGGTGTACGTAACGGTGTATTCACCGTTCCGGGCGATGGTGATGTGGATTTTGAACCATTGTTCAATATCGTTGAGAAATCTGGATATGAAGGTTATATTCTGGTAGAAGCTGAGCAGGATCCTGCAAAAGCAAATCCATTAGAATATGCTATTAAGGCAAGAAAGTATATTGCTGAGAAGACTGGTCTGTAAGGATTCGGATGCCCCTCAAGACATAGTTATGAACTGTGCTTTGAGGGGCTTTTGCAGGTAAAATGGAATAATACCTTAGAAAAATGCCTGGACAAAAAAAGAACCACTGATCGTGGTTCTTCTTTTTACATTATGAGGGGGGAGATAGTGAGTGGTTAATTACTATCCAATACCTATTATAGAGTGAAAATGTGACCAGAGTATGTCATCCTACTTAAGAAAAAATAAAAAATCTAAATAAATTATAATAAAATTGGAATAATCTTATTATTTAAGCTCAAGATGAGATTCTCACTTCTATAAGTGGTGAATTCCTTTAAAAGAGAACAAAAAAAGAACCACGGTGGGCGGTTCTTTTTTTACATTATGAGGGGGGAGATAGTGAGTGGGTTAATTACTATCCAATATCTAGTATAGAGTAAAAATGTGACTAGAATATGTCATCACACTTAAGAAAATCTAAAAAATATAAATAAAATCTAAGAGAATTATAATATATATGACGCATATAATGTTTTTGTGTGTTAGGTATTTAAGAAAGTCTTAACGTTACTGTTCAGTGCCACTATCCCGCGAAGCGTGTTACTGTTCGCAGCCCTATGGGCTGTGAATAGTAATTAAAAAATGAGAACAAGGATAGTATTGCTGGAACAGGTAATTAATAATAGAGAATATGCTTGTTTGTTCACTTTTATCAAAAAAAATGAATAAAGAGATAAAAAAATGTAAAAAGTACCCGTTAATTTATTGACAAAGTATTAAATGAAGTGTATATTTCTTGTTAAGAAAGAATCATAGAGGGATAGCTTTCGGATGTGCGAGGGTAACTACCAAACCGATGAGACAAAAGGAGAGAGGATGTGACAGCATGTTAGAGACAACGATAAATCAAGTTAAGGAAGCTGAGGAGGCAGCAGATAAGAGGCGAAAAAGCGCAAAGGAGCAGGCTGATGCGATTGTAGAGAGGGCCAAGGCAGATGCCGCTCTTTTGTCAGAGCAGAGAGTAGGCCAGGCCGAGGAACAGGCAGCGGCAGCGATGGAAAAAGCCAAAAAAGAAGGCGAACAGCTACTTGATCAAGCCATTCAGAAAGTGAATATGGAAATTGAAACATTAAAATCAAAAGTATCTCATAAAGAAGGGGAAGTAATCAAGGTTTTGGTTTCGGAACTGTTTTAACCTTATGGCAATTAGATCATGAGCAAGCAACAAAAGCGGAGCCCCCCTTCGGGGATACCTATATGCCATTGGGCAAGAAATAGGAAATGTGGATATCTGCTTTGACAGATGCAATAAGGAGGGATGTACAGATGGCAGTATTGAAGATGCAAAGAATCAATATCTGCGGTTTGAAAAAAAATCGAAAGGCTATAATGGAACGGCTGCAGTCTTTGGGGGCCCTGGAGCCGGACATGGATTGGCAGGAAGATGATTTGCTTTATAAAATGGATACGGCAGGTGCAAAGATAACATTTGAAAAACATGCCAATCTGGCTGAGCAGGCAGTCGAAGTCCTGCAGAAGTATGAGCCGGTAAAATCATCTATGTTTGCAAGTTTAGCAGGTAAACCCTTAATTGATAGAAAGAGTTATGATGAGATTGTCGGTGAACAGGATACTTATATATCCATTGCCAATCGTATCATGGATTTGGAAAAAGAGATCGCAGAGCAAAAAGCAGAGATTCTCAAGCAGGAGAATAGGATAGAAGCACTGACTCCGTGGTTGCCCTTAGACATTCCGATGAATTATAGAGGGACTAAGCATACCATGGTGCTGCTGGGAACGTTGCCGGAAGAGGTTTCGCTGGCGGGTGTATATGCAATGCTGGCGGAAAAAGCACCGGAGGTAGAAGCTGTGGATGTGGAGATTGTCTCTTCCAGCCGGGATTACACCTATCTGGCGGTTATTTGTTTAAGAGACCAGGCGGGTGAGGTCCAAGAAGCACTTCGCAGCGTTGGATTTGCCAATCCGACTCATTTTACCAAGGAAAAGCCGGCTGACTTAAAGATAAAAATTGAAAAGAGGATTAAAAAGACACAGATAAAAATTGAGGAATTAGAAGCAGAGATACGAGGAATGGTAGTGGAACGGGAACATTTGCATATCCTTTCGGACTATTACCGCGTGCGGACTGAGAAGTATCAACTATTAGGTACTTTGCCGCAAACCCATAACACGTTTTTGATCAGTGGTTATGTTCCGGCAAAAGATGCGAACAAAGTGGCAGATGATTTAGAAAAGTGCTTTGATGCGATGGTGGAACTGGAAGAGATCAAGGAAGAAGAAGACCCACCTGTTCTGTTAAGGAATAACAAGTTCTCCGAGTCATCAGAAGGGGTACTGTCTGCATTCGGACTTCCCGCTAAGGGAGAAATGGACCCGACCACTGTAATGTCATTTTTCTATGTATTTTTGTTTGGACTGATGTTGTCAGATGCAGCATATGGATTAATTATGATGATTGCCTGTGGGCTGATGCTTTATAAGTTCCCAAGGATGGGAATCAGTATGCGGAAGTCAATCAAATTATTTTTCTGGTGTGGTGTTTCCACCTTGTTTTGGGGAATAATGTTTGGCGGTTATTTTGGCGATGCAATTGATGTATTTGCAACTACCTTTCTGGGGGTACAGCTGGCAGAAGGGCAGAGTATTATCCCCGCAGTATGGTTTGTTCCGCTGAATGATCCAACCAGGATGCTGATTTATTCCATGCTGTTTGGCGTTATTCATCTGCTGACCGGTTTGGGAATGAAAGGATATATGTGTATCCGGGATAAGAAATATATGGACTGTTTCTGTGATGTAGTGTTGTGGTACTTATTATTGTTCGGACTTTTAATTATGCTTTTGCCGTCCTCAATATTCCGTTCGATTTCGGGAATGGAAATTGTATTTCCGGCGGCAGTGGATCTGTTGGGCAAAGTTTTCGCTATTGGCGGTGCCGTAGGGATTCTGTTTATGTCCGGGCGGTCATCAAAAAGTTTTGGCAAGCGGATTGCTTTAGGTGCATACGACTTATATAACCTGACCGGATGGTTAAGTGATGTGCTTTCTTATTCCCGATTGCTGGCACTGGGCTTAGCTACGGGAGTAATTGCCACGGTATTTAATAAGATGGGCAGTATGGCAGGCGGCGGAATCGTAGGATTGATTTTGTTTGTCGTGGTATTTCTCATTGGTCATACATTTGGCATTGCGATCAACTTGTTGGGTGCATATGTGCATACGTGCCGTCTTCAATATGTGGAATTCTTCGGAAAGTTCTATGAAGGCGGAGGAAGGCAATTTAATCCTTTTAAAGAAAATACAAAATATATAGATATCAAGGAGGAAAACTATTTATGAGTGGAATTGTTTGGGCGTTATTAGGTGTGGCATTGGCAGTTATATTACCGGGAATGGGGTCAGCATATGGAGTAGGCATTGCCGGTCAGGCAGCTTCGGGCGTTGTAACTGAGGATCCTTCCAAGTTTGCAAAAGTTTTGATCATCCAGCTGCTGCCGGGTACACAGGGTATCTACGGTCTGTTGGTAGCATTTATTACCCTTCCAAAGATTGGGCTTTTAGGCGGAACGCCGGCAGACTTGAGTATTGAAACCGGACTTTTGATTCTGTGTGCATGTCTTCCGATTGCGATAGTTGGTTTGGTATCTGCAAGACATCAGGGTAAGACTTCAGCAGCGGCGATTGGCATTGTTGCAAAGAAACCGGATCAGTTTGGTAAAGCGATGCTGTTTCCAGCCATGGTAGAGACTTATGCAATCCTTGCCTTGCTGGTATCTATTCTGGCCGTGTTTGGAATTCCGGTATAAGAAAACACTCTTCGAGTACAAGGTGAATTCCGCCGTAGGCGGAAGAGAGGGTGCCCTGGCATACCATTATGGTCATAGGGCCGGAAACAAGGAAAAGGAGAGCTGAATTATGGCGGGATTAGATAAAATTATTGACCAGATTGCAGCAGATGCAAAAGCGTATGAGGCACAGGTGATCAGCAAGGCCAAGAGAAAGGCCCAGGTGATTCTGAAGGAAGGTCAGGATCAGGCTGAAGCGCTGTGCATGAAAATCGCAGAAAAATCCCGTGGGGATATTAAGAGTTACCATGAAAGAGTAACATCTTCTGGAGATTTTCAAAGAAGAACGGCGATATTAGAGGCAAAGCAGGAAGTCATCGCACAGGTGATCAAGAAAGCTTATGAGTTATTGGCGGCGGAGGAGCCGGAGGAATATTTTGCATTTATTGAAAAGATGCTTCACAAATTTGCACTTCCCAAAGAAGGACAGATTTATTTTTCCCAAAAAGATCTTTCCCGGATGCCGCAGGGATTTGAAGAAACCATTCGTAATGCGGCTTTAACTAACGGAGGAACACTGACGTTAATGCAGGAGCCTAAGGCGATTGAGAACGGATTCGTTCTGGTGTATGGAGGGATCGAGGAAAATTGTACATTGAAAGCAGTATTTGATGCCAGAAAAGAAATACTGCAGGATAAGGCAAATGAACTTCTGTTTTTGCAGGAGCCAAAAGCAGCAGATGGATCATCATAAAACCGCAGAAGGAGGGTTACTATGGCTGATATTGATTATACCTATGCGGTTGCGCGTATCCGTGCCCTGGAAACCTGGTTGTTTTCGGCAAGTGTGATAGAACAGCTGATGGCATGTAAAACCTATGAAAGCTGTCTGTCGTTGCTGCAGGAAAAAGGCTGGGGTGAAAGCGGTGCCACGCGCAGCGGCGAACATATCCTGATCCATGAGCGGGAAAAGATATGGGAAACAATGCGGGAATTAAAGATTGATATGCACATTTTTGATGTATTGTCCTATCCGAATCTGTTCCATAACCTGAAAGCTGCCATCAAAGAAGTGTGTACGCAGGAAGTGAATGCTAACATTTTTTATGGGGACTGTGAGATCGGTCAGGATGAAATGATTCGGATCATCCGGCAAAAAGATTATCTGGCGCTGCCCGGGTTCATGCGGGAAGCAGCGCAGGAAGCGTATGAAGCGATGCTGCACTCAAGAGATGGTCAGTTGTGTGATGTGATTGTTGATAAAGCGGCATTGGAAGCGATCATGAAGGCAGGAAAAGCATCGGAACTGGATATTATCAGGCAGTATGCCGAATCCATGGTTGCAGTAGCAGACATAAAGGTAGCGGTACGCTGTGCGGCAACCGGAAAGTCAGTGGATTTCATGAAGCGGGCGCTGGTCAAGTGTGACAGTCTGGATGTAAATGTACTGGCTGCGGCAGCGTCAAAAGGTATGGCAGGAATCTGTGAGTATCTGACGGTGACGGAATATAAAGAAGGGGCAGAGGCTTTAAAGGAATCGCCATCCGCCTTTGAAAGATGGTGTGACAACCGGATTATCCGTACGATCCAGCCCCAGCGTTATCAACCATTTACAGCAGGACCGCTGTTTGCATATGTAATTGCCAGAGAAAATGAAATCAAGACGGTAAGAATTATTTTAACCGGCAAGCAGAATGATTTGCCGGAAGATTCAATCCGGGAGAGGATCAGGGAAATGTATGTATAGAATTGCAGTGATAGGTGCACATGACAGTATCTTCGGATTTGGAACACTGGGACTTGAAACTTTTCCCGTATCTACCCCCGAAGAAGGTGAAAAACAATTAAAACAGTTGACACTGGGCGAAAAATATGGTGTTATCTATATTACAGAAGCCTTGGCTGCACAACTGAAGTCAGAGATAGGAAAATACCGGGAACAGATGCTTCCGGCCATCATTCAGATACCGGGTGTATCAGGGAATACCAATGATGGCATCGAAAGCGTAAAACGTACTGTTGAACAGGCGGTTGGTTCCGATATTCTCTTTAGCAATCAGTAGGAGGTGATGGGCCGAATGAACAAAGGAACTATTAAGAAAGTAGCAGGACCTCTGGTTATTGCTGAAGGTATGCGGGAAGCGAATATGTTCGACGTAGTCCGTGTTAGTAATCAGCGTTTGATCGGAGAAATTATAGAAATACATGGCGATGAGGCTTCAATCCAGGTTTATGAAGAAACTTCAGGCCTGGGACCGGGTGAACCGGTGGAGTCGATGGAAGTTCCCCTGTCAGTAGAATTGGGGCCGGGACTGATATCCAGTATTTATGACGGAATTCAGCGTCCCCTTGATGACATTATGAAGATTTCAGGCAACAATCTGCAGCGTGGTGTAGAAGTTCCGTCGCTTAAGCGAGACAGAAAGTGGAAGTTTAATCCTTGTGTAAAAGCCGGTGATGAGGTTATCCCCGGAGATATTATTGGAACGGTACAGGAAACGGTTATCGTTGAGCAGAGGATTATGGTTCCGTATGATATAGTTGGTACGGTAAAAGACATTAAAAAGGGTGAATTTACCGTAGAAGAGGTGGTTGCAGTAATTGCAACACCCCAGGGTGACCGTAAGGTTACTCTGATGCAAGAATGGCCGGTTCGTAAAGGCAGGCCATATAAGATGAAACTACCGCCGACTCAGCCCCTTGTAACTGGTCAGCGTGTAGTAGATACATTTTTCCCAATTGCCCGTGGCGGTGTCGCGGCCGTCCCGGGCCCCTTCGGAAGTGGCAAAACCGTAATTCAGCACCAGTTGGCAAAATGGGCTGAGGCCGATATCGTAGTTTACATTGGCTGCGGTGAGCGCGGTAATGAGATGACGGACGTTCTGAATGAATTTCCGGCATTGAAAGACCCGAAAACAGGTCATTCGCTCATGGAAAGAACGGTTTTGATAGCAAATACATCGGATATGCCGGTGGCTGCCCGTGAAGCATCTATCTACACGGGTATCACCATTGCGGAGTACTTCCGCGATATGGGCTATTCCGTAGCCTTAATGGCTGACTCTACATCCCGCTGGGCAGAAGCCCTTCGTGAGATGTCAGGGCGATTGGAAGAGATGCCGGGTGAAGAAGGTTACCCTGCATATCTGGGGAGCCGTCTGGCACAGTTCTATGAAAGAGCCGGACAGGTGGTTACTTTAGGAAAGGAAGGCAGACAGGGGACGCTGTCTGTGATCGGTGCGGTATCTCCGCCGGGTGGAGATATCTCTGAGCCGGTGTCCCAGGCAACCCTGCGGATAGTAAAAGTATTCTGGGGATTGGATTCTGCGCTGGCGTATAAGCGGCATTTTCCGGCAATTAACTGGTTGAACAGCTACTCACTGTATCTGGATAATTTGAAAGGGTGGTTTGACAGCAGTGTGTCACCGGAGTGGATGGAATCACGCCAGAAGCTGATGGGACTGCTCCAGGAAGAAGCCGAGCTGGAAGAAATCGTTAAGATGGTAGGTATGGATGCACTTTCCGCCAGTGACCGTCTGAAGATGGAGGCAGCCCGTTCTATCCGTGAGGACTTTTTACATCAGAACTCCTTCCACGAGATTGATACTTATACGTCTTTGAAAAAGCAGCTGCTAATGATCAAGTTAGTACTTGCTTACTATGAGCGATCAAGAGAAGCCATGGAAAAGGGCGGCGAAGTGAATGAGTTATTAAAGATGGCTGTTAGGGAAAGAATTGGTCGTTTTAAATACACACAAGAAGCCGAAATTGACAGTCAATATGACAAAATCAATAATGAATTAAGCACTGAAATTGCCAGATTGGTTGGAAAGGAGGATTACTAATGCCGAAAGAGTATAGAACGATACAGGAAGTTGCAGGTCCTCTGATGCTGGTAAAGGGTGTTGAGAATGTAACTTATGATGAACTGGGCGAAATCGAGCTGGCGAGTGGTGAAGTACGCCGCTGTAAGGTGTTGGAGATTAATGGAAGTAATGCTTTGGTTCAGCTTTTCGAGAGTTCAACCGGTATTAACTTATCCAACAGTAAGGTGCGTTTTCTGGGCCGAAGCATGGAACTTGGGGTATCGGAAGATATGCTGGGCCGTGTATTCGATGGTCTGGGACGCCCGATTGATAATGGTCCGGAGATTCTGCCGGAGGCCCGTAAGGATATCAATGGTCTGCCGATGAATCCGGCGGCAAGAACTTATCCGGAAGAATTTATTCAGACAGGAGTGTCAGCGATTGATGGATTGAATACGCTGGTACGTGGACAGAAGCTGCCGATTTTCTCGGCATCGGGATTGCCCCATGCGAATCTGGCAGCACAGATTGCCCGTCAGGCAAAAGTGAATGGAACGAATGAAGCATTTGCCGTGGTATTTGCAGCCATGGGTATTACTTTTGAAGAATCTAACTTCTTTATCGAAAGCTTTAAAGAGACTGGGGCAATTGAGCGTACTGTCTTATTCATTAACCTGGCAAATGATCCGGCGGTTGAGCGTATTTCAACCCCGCGTATGGCGCTGACGGCGGCGGAATATCTGGCATTTGAGAAGGATATGCATGTATTGGTCATTATGACGGATATTACCAACTATGCGGATGCTTTACGTGAAGTGTCGGCAGCCCGTAAGGAGGTGCCGGGACGTCGTGGTTATCCTGGATATATGTATACGGATTTGGCTTCGTTATATGAAAGAGCGGGGCGGCAGCATGGCAAGAATGGGAGTATTACGATGATTCCGATCTTGACTATGCCGGAGGATGATAAGACTCATCCGATTCCTGACCTTACTGGGTATATTACCGAAGGACAGATTATTTTAAGCCGGGAATTATACCGTAAGGGGGTAATGCCGCCAATTGATGTGCTGCCTTCACTTTCCCGTTTGAAGGATAAGGGGATTGGCGATAGGAAGACGCGTGCGGATCACTCTAATACGATGAATCAGCTTTTTGCGGCATATGCCCGTGGGAAGGAAGCGAAAGAATTGATGGTAATTCTGGGTGAGGCTGCACTTTCGGATATTGACTTGATTTATGCCAGGTTTGCGGATGCTTTTGAGGAAGCGTATATTTCTCAGGGGTATATGGCGAACCGGGATATTGAGGAGACTTTGAATATTGGGTGGAAGTTGTTGTCTATTCTGCCGAGGAGTGAATTGAAACGTATTGATGATAAATTCCTTGATCTTTATTATCAGGGGGCAGAAGATAATTAGGAAACACTTACAGTATACCATTATGGCCATATGGCCTGCAATTAGGAAAGGATGTGATTGCGTTTGGCATCTACGCAGGTAAACCCAACCCGAATGGAGTTGACCCGTCTAAAGAAAAAGCTGGTAACGGCCACAAGAGGTCATAAGCTATTGAAGGATAAGCGTGATGAATTAATGCGTCAGTTTTTGATTCTGGTAAGAGAGAATATGGAATTGCGTCAGAAGGTGGAAGGGGGGATTCTTTCGGCGAATAAGAATTTTGTTATTGCGAAAGCGGGAATGTCGGAAGAAGCGCTTCATACTGCATTGATGGCGCCTAAACAGGAAGTTTATCTGGAACCGGGGAAGAAGAATGTTATGAGTGTGGATATTCCGGTTTTTGATTATTGGACCAGGACGGCGGATGCAAATGATATATATTCTTATGGGTTTGCATTTACTTCGGCGGATCTTGATGGGGCGGTGAAGTCGCTGGCGGATATTCTGCCGGATATGATTAAGCTGGCTGAGATAGAGAAGTCTTGTCAGATGATGGCTTCGGAGATTGAGAAGACCAGGCGGAGGGTGAATGCGCTGGAACATGTGATTATTCCGGAGACTAGGAAGAATATTAAGTTTATTACGATGAAATTGGATGAGAATGAAAGGAGCAGCCAGATTCGATTGATGAAGGTGAAGGATAAGATGTTGGCGGAGGCGCATGGGTATGTATAAGGGAATAGGGGGATAGCAGCAAAATGTGTCTTGGGGCGATGGCTTGGCATATGGTTGCAAAACCGGTGCATTTCGCTGTTATCTTCTAATGTAAAAAGAGCCAAAATTGTTGGGATCATTCGTATTCAACGCGTATTCTGATGAATACGCGTTTCAGACGAATTCAAAATGTGCCTGGGAGGCACATTTTGCCCAACAATTTTGGCTCTTTTTACATAAGAAGATAATCAGCTCATGCAATGGTTTTGCAACCATATGCCAAGCCATCGCCCCAAGACACATTTTGCAGCACTTCAGGTCGGCGGGAGATAATTTGGCATGGGGATTAGAGAGAAGATGTGAAAATTGAAGGTTAATGAAGTGGATATGATCGGTATTTACTTTGTTGGCCTGTTTTGTTATTGTTACTATTTATAGCCGTAGGGCTGCGAACAGTAATATGCTTTGCGATGCATAGAGGTATATTATTTTGATTTAAATATATGTTGACATAGTATATTATACGAGTTATAATATGATAAACGGTATAGAAATGAGGTGAAGGTATGAGTTTTCAATTAGGAACATCTGTGCTGGATGCTTGTGTATTGTCAGCATTGCAAAAAGAAGACCAGTATGGGTATAGCCTTACACAAGAAATACGTAGTTTAATGGATATCTCTGACTCCACCATGTATCCGGTATTAAAGAGGTTGAAAAAAGAAGGTTACGTTGAAACCTATGAAAGACCCTTTGACGGACGTAATCGGCGATATTATACCATTACAGATTGGGGAAGAGCAAAGTTCCAGAGTTATGTTCAAGAATGGATTAATTATAAGAATATGATGGATAGAATTATGATAGGGGGTATTGATAATGAATAGAACGGATTTTTTAAAGCAACTGAAACATAGCTTAAGTAAATTACCTGAGGATGAGATTTTGGATGCGATACAGTATTATGAGGATTATTTTGATGATGTTGGGCAGGAAAATGAGAAACAGGCATTGCTTAACTTGGGTCCTCCGCAGAAGGTGGCGGCACAGATAAAAGCGGAATCTTATATTAATACTGCGAATGAGAATCCGGGGAGTCTTAGGAACGGTTTTTCCAGCATTAAGTTGGTGACGCTGGCGATTTTTGCATCACCGATTGCCGTACCGCTGGCGGCTGCTGCAGTAATCGTTGCGGTTGCATTGTTGATCAGTTTATTTGCAGTACTGGTTTCTTTGTTGATCTGCGGTGTTGCTTTGATAGCAGTGGGAATCGTTTCTGTTGTCTGTAGTATTCCAACACTTTTTGTACATTTCTTTTCTGCGGTGGCATTGCTCGGCACCGGAATGTTTGGCTTAGGGGCTGGTTATCTATTGACAATTGCTACCGTCAATATGTCGCAGGCATCTTATCGCGGCATTGTTAAGTCAGTAGCCAAAAGGGTTAAAAGGAGGACGGTATCGTGAAATTTAAAAGTAAGAAACTTACCCGGATTTCAATTGTAATGATTGTGGCGGGACTGATGATATTAGCGATTGCATTTATAGCTGCGAAAGGTAAGATTGGGGTATATCTGGATAGTTCGGGAATTCATTATGCATATGCTGACGGCTCAGGGAGTCTGTCTGATACCTATGATTTAGCTGATTTTCAAAGCATTGATGTGACTTACGCAGATGCAGAAGTGACATTGTGTGCATCCGATCATTATGGGATCAGTTATGAGAATGTATTTAAAAACAATATACCGAAGGTGGACGTGGTAAATAAGAAGCTTTCAATTACCCGTCCGGATGCGGTGTTTATTGGTCTGCTTAACTTTAATTTTAAAAGAACTAAAATAGTTATCTATTATCCTAAGGGCAGTGATTTTTCAGAGGCGGATATTTCGATTGCATCAGGGAAATTATTTATTTCAGACTTAAAGGCAGACATATTAGATTTATCCGTGGTAGATGGTCATCTGGAAATGTCGGATGTTGAAGCGGGAACAATAACGTTGTCACAATGGAGCACTTCGGCCGATTTGGCCAATATAAAGGCAGATAAACTAACTTACTCGAATATTGATGGAAAAAGTGTTTTCAGCAATATACAGATTAAGAAGGCACTCTCTACTGATGTGAAATCGGGGAAATTGGAGTTGAACAGTGTTACGGCAGAACATTTAGGTATTAAGGCCACCGATGCCAGAGTTACGGGGACGGATCTTGTTACGAAGGGCTTAAAAGGGAGCGGATTTTCAACCACGTTTGAGCTTGCAGGTGATTTTAATGGGGAGAGTAATTTATCAAATGTAGATGGGAAGATAATTATATCTCTGTCCGGGAGCTATACGGATTATAATTATAATCTTAAAACTACGGATGGCAGTATCAGGATTAATGGCGAAAAGCAATCCGCAAGTGTTAAGGATAATAACAATGCAGAAAATAATATCAATATTCATCAGACATCAGGTAAGATTCAAGTTGAGTCAGCCGAATAGTCGGCACTGAAGTGCCGAAAGGATAAATATACAGCTGCTTATAGTTGCTGGTGTACTGGTTCGCTGATATTTAATTTTAAATTATTAGGAGAGACGATTTTGCTGATCGAAAGAACGAAAGACAAAGTAATTCGACTGGAACTGCATAAGGTATTTGCATACTTTCTGGTTTTTGGTTTTTTGGGCTGGATTTTTGAAACCTTGGTTGTTTGGATCGAGTATGGAAGGTTTACCTGTCGGGGATACATTTTTCAAGGTCCTGTGGTATGGGGACTGCCATTGATTGAACTTTATGGTTTTGGGGGTGTTACTATGGCAGTTCTGTTTGGTCATTGGAAGAATCGGCCGGTGAAACTTTTTCTGGCAGGAATGACTGCCATGACGCTGCTGGAACTTGTAGGAAGTTACTTGTGTACATCTTTATTAAAGACACGGTATTGGGATTATTCCAATAATTTTATGAATTTTAAAGGGCGTATCTGCTTATCATCCTCTATTGCCTGGGGTACATTGTCGGTAATCGCAGTAAGTATTGTAATGCCCCGAATTGATAGATATTATCATAATACATCTGATAAAAAGTATTTAAAAATTTATAGTATGATCCTGATACTGTATGCGGTTTTTTGTGCTGTATTTAAATATTTGATTGCTTGATCATATTACGTGCACTCTCGCAAATCAGCATACAAAGAGTTTCCGGAAGCACTCATTACTTATAAGGAGAATGGAACAGCAGAAGAACTGCGATTGGAGGGAATCGTAAATGAAAATATTAATTACAACAGATTGGTATACTTCAGCTATTAATGGAGTTGTTACATCGGTAGTTAATCTTGAGACACAATTAAAGAAAAGAGGGCATGACGTAATTATATTAACCTTGTCACAGGATGGATATTCAAAGCATGAGGGGAATGTTTATTATATTGGAACTTTTGACATCAGTAAGATCTATCCGAAGGCGCGGGGAACCTGCCATTATTATGATAAATTTGTGAATGAGATCATCACATGGAAACCGGATATTGTCCATTCACAATGTGAACTGGTAAGTTTTCCTTTTGCCAAAAAAGTTGCCAGAAGGTGTCATGCACCATTGATTCATACTTATCATACAATCTATGAAGATTATACCCATTACTTTTCATTTAGTGAAACAATGGGAAGAAAGGCAGTAGCCATATGGTCCAGACATCTTTTGACCAGAGTTGATTCGGTGGTGGTTCCATCGGAAAAAATACGCGGCTTACTGTCGGAATATGGTGTCGGAAATCCAATATTCACCATACCCTCCGGAATCAAACTGGAAACTTATCGAGAAAGAATCAGTCCGGAAGAGATTATTCAATATAAGGGAGAACTTGGGATTTCCCAGTCGGATCGGGTGCTGATTAGTCTTGGCAGAGTGGCCAAGGAAAAGAATATCCAGGAATTAGTCAGCTATATAAAACAGATGGAACGAGAGGACCTGACCTTGCTGATTGTAGGGGATGGACCATATCTCAAGGAAATTAAGGCATTAGTCAAACAATATGCAATCGAAACAAAAGTGGTTTTCACGGGAATGGTAGATCCAAAGGAGGTATATAAATATTATCAGTTGGGAGATGTGTTTGTATGTGCCTCTAACAGTGAAACCCAAGGACTAACTTACATTGAAGCGCTGGCCAGCGGGTTACCGGCTGTCTGCCGCAAAGATTTATGCTTACAGGGGGTAATTGAAAACGGGGAAAATGGATTCTTATATGAGGATTTTAATGGATTCCAGTCAGCGATTTCGATTATCTTGCAAAATCAAGATAAGAAACTAAGAATGTCAGAAAAAGCGATTGAGATATCCGATAAGTACTCCACAGATAAATTTGGCCAGTCGTTGGAAGAACTTTATCTGGCGGAGATTGAAAAGAAAATATCTTAGTTGATCAGAAAAGCTTTTTTAAAGCGCATAAAATCCTGTACTATACAATTTGGATTTTGTGCGCTTTTTCTGTCGCTATTCCTCTGATGAATTAAGTGAAAAAATACATTGAACAAGATTATGAACAACCAATTATAGTTAAAGGAATGCCAGGAAGTGATGAGTTTAAGATTGTTGATTCTTTCAGTGAATTTGAGGAACTTTTGCAGAAAAGAGAAAAAGAATATGAATTGTGTCGGATGCTTGCAGTGTATGCGTGGTCCTGGGTCAGTAAAAAGAACAAGCAACTAAAGGATATAAAAATAGAGGATTCTGAAAGGATGTAGAACAATCGCACAGAGGATTGGGTGCACTGTGATAATGCAATTAATGAAGTGGGCTGTATTCATTAGGTTCAGGGGTATAGTGTGCAATGATGGCAAAGTCCAGAAGCCCTTTATCCAGAAGCTCGCAAACATCCTCCATGATCTGGCGATTACGGCGCTGTGCTGGCGCACCTATATTTAGGAACAGAGTATTTAGAGAAAGCAGAAAATTGGGTTAATTGAAAAGTTAAATGTAATACCAGTTGTTGTATTTAGAATTACAGGGGGTAGAGACCATGAGGTTGCAGTTGCGATTTCATGGTCTCTCTTTGTTTAAAGTTTAAGATACAATTCTTTGGCTCAAAGCAGAGGTATGGGGCT
>Ga0153940_1000336_pt1 | contig 26246 bp, 12 predicted proteins | sample TSNJ024MetaG_FD_104736 | JGI IMG/M metagenome (GOLD analysis project Ga0153940, IMG submission 104736) | Attine ant fungus gardens microbial communities from New Jersey, USA - TSNJ024 MetaG | ecosystem: Host-associated > Fungi > Mycelium > Unclassified | place: USA: New Jersey, Brendan T. Byrne...
AGCACCGGCATTGCAGACATACATGCGGGCATTTACTGTTTTCCAAATCCCGGCTAATTCTTCATACCGGAAGATGTCATAGAAAGTAACATCTATGTCTACATTCTGTATATCGGCTGCAATCCAGTAGATTCCACGCATAAGGGCATCCTGATTTGTTATTGCATCGGGATTTACAAACAGTGAAGCTATCAGGCGTTCCGGACGAACATTTTTCTTCTCAAAATCGTGGAAGTCACGTCTCCATGGGGCTTTTCCTGAAGAAAACTTTTCTCCTTCCGGTGAGGTGTAGGCGATATAATCCATATATCGCTGGTAAGCTCTCCGGTCTACGTGCAATGCAGGGTTCAGTTCTTTCAGACGTTCTGTGAAATAACTCATACTCATGGCACAGCGCAGCGAGGTGGACGAACGGGCGTCAATAAATGCATCTCCACGGAATACCTGAGGGAAATTATGGTACATTCGTCCGGCTATTTCACGTTGCTGGCGTTCACCCAAAGGGGTGATATTGCCGCTCTTGCCCCGGGCGTCTTCCCATACTTGTTGCAGGCGTTTACGGACATCTATGCCGAGCGGAGTCAATTCGGAACGCTGATAAAGCGAGTCAAAAACGTGCAGGACTTCTATATAACGTTCGTCCGCTGTCATCCAGCGGGAACCATGACGGCCATAATGACTGATGTAGAAAGGTTCGTATCCTTCCGGTGCAGGAGTGTAGGCCTCGGGAGGAGCAGGATAAGCGTAATAAATACTTCCGGTTTGTTCCGGCGTCGGTTGAGAGTAGACCGAAAGTCCGCTTAGTAAAAGTATAGTGAATATAATATATTGTCTCATAAGCCTTATCTTAAGGTCGCAGACCTGTTTATTACTTTGGTAAGTGAAAATGCAAGAGTAAGTTATAATTCGATAGCGTACCATTGAATACTATTTGCTACTTAATTGGTGATTTTTAAATTGCGGACATTCTTTTGCCAGATGCCTTCAGCCGCATGATCCGGGCGAATGTCACCCCACGTAATATTGCAGTCATCAAGTCTGATATCAGATGCCGTATCTATGTAGAAACTGTAAGTTTTATCACGGATGAAGCCTTCACCGTCGCACGGACGCTTGTCGTAGATGCCGCCTTCGTATGCAGTGCGTTTCTGTAATAGCAGGTCTACATCCTTGAAATAGATATGATTGACTTTGTCGGGAGTATCCCCGCCTATAAAAATACCGTTCTCACTGGTACATTTGATATTCGAGAAACAGATACGGCTTACTTCTCCGCATCGGCCTTCGGTAGCTCCTTTCGGGAAACGCCAGCCGGCATCTTTGTGATTGCCTATGGCACGCGGGTAAGATGTGATGTAAATCGGTTCGGCTTTTCCCCACCATACATCGGAGAAGAACATGCAGTCCACGATCATATTTGAGAATATCACATTGGTGACGGTTCCTTCGTCGCGGTTCTGGATGCCTATGCCACGGTTGCTGTTCTTGATAATGCAGTTATTGAACAACACATTATTGATCTTATCCATATTCTCCGACCCTATCTTGATGGCGCACGAACGGGAGACCATGGTGCAGTTTGTTACAACAATGTCCTCGCAGGAGCCGTATTCTTCGAACTCCCGCCGGTTTTTCAGGCATATGCAATCATCACCGGACTCGATATGGCAGTTGGCAATGCGTACGTTCTTGGAATGGTCTATGTCGATGCCGTCACCGTTGCGTATCTTCAGGTCATTCAGTATGGTGATGCCGTCGATGGAAGCGTCGTTGCAGCCGATAAGGTGAACAGTCCAATAGGCACTGTTGCGGATGGTAATATCTCTTATCACGGTTTTCTCCACATTGATGAGAGTCAATACATGTGGGCGGGGATCAAAGTCGGTCACGGACTTCAATTCATAAGAGTCTTCCAACTCTTTTCCCATGAATGCGACGCCGTTCCCGTCGATCGTGCCGGTTCCGGTAATGGAGACCTCTTTCAGATCTTTCCCGTGTATCCACATCATGCCTTCGCCCCGGTTATCGCGGAAAGCACTTTGTGTATATACCGTCTCATCAGGATTGGCGAGCAGGCGGGAATTGGATTCCAACCGGAGTTCGACGAATGAAGCCAACTCAAAGGGACTGCACATAAAAGTATGTCCTGCGGGGATAAGTACTGTGCCGCCACCCGATTGAGAACATGCGTTAATAGCTGCCTGTATTGCTGTGGCATCATCGGTCTTTCCGTCTCCCTTAGCACCATAATCTATAATGTTATAGGTGCTCTTGCCTGCCTTCGGGCTATTGCAGGCACCTAACAGGGAGATGGCGCATAAGGTAAACAAAAGTGCTTTAATTTTCATAAATATAGCTTTTCTTATTAATTACTTGTCTATGGTTACTCTTTCACAGCTTTCGTACCTGAAAGCTTCATAATGGCTACCCGGCGCTTTCTCACCTTTGACCCTGATAAGGGTCAAATCATTGATTTCCCGGAAAAGGTAAGCGCTTTCCCAGAGCTTCTCCGGCTTGTCCTTGTTCCAGCGTACCAGACAATCTGCAAGAGATAGTTCATCTACGCCATGAAACAGGAACCCGTTACGGGATCTTTTATCAATAGCGTCTTCCGGTTCCATAAATAGCTGTATGTCACGCAGGCGGATATTTTTCATCCGGTTGCTGAAACCTTCCATCCTGATACCGCTTTGTCCATAGGCAATAATGTTATTAAGCATTACGTTTTCTATGTTTCCGGCTGACGGAATGTTCCCGCGCTTCTGTATCGTGAACCAGACAGGATCGCCATTTCCCCACCAGAATGTTTCTTTGCGTACAGTATTGATAGTCATATTTGAGAAGATCGCATTGCGCACAGTGCCTCCGTCGCGGACGATGATGTTTAGCCCCCGGTTGGCCCGGTTGATTACACAGTTGGATACGGTGATATATTCAAAATTACAGTGTGATTCTGTCCCTATCTTCAAGGCTGCCGAAGAGGAAGTCAGAATGCAATTACTGATGGTAATATATTGGCAGGGTTGAGTTCTCCCGTTCTGACGGGTTGTTTTCAGACACAGGGCATCATCCCCCGTATCTATCCGGCAATTACTGACCGTTACATTGCTGCAACCGTCAATATCCAGACCATCCGCGTTAACGCCATTGTGAGGATCGGACATGATATATATGCCGTCAACAGATACTCTGTCGCACCATTGCAGGTGTACCGACCAGAAAGAAGATTCAACAACCTGTATGTCCCGGATATGAATATTTGTACATCCCGTGAAGTTGATTGCTCCCGGACAAGGCGGGACTTTCTTGAACTTGCTCTGATAGTCTACTCCATATAGTCCGGCATTGACAATTTCCCGTGCGGTTATAGAGTCTGTAACTTCAGTCTTTGGTTCTCTACGGTATCCAACACGCTCTGCCTGACAATGCAACGTACCTTGTCCGGTGATGGAAATATCCCGGGCATTGACTGCGCCGATCAGCATTTCGGCCTCGGTATTATCGGCTGCACCGATCTCTCTGGTGAAATTACTGAAATCTTCGCTTCTTCTGCTGGCATAAAGCGTTGCTCCTGCTTCAAGATGCAGGTTAACAAAGCTTTTGAGCTGAATTGTACCACTGAGATAATTACCGGGTGGTACCCATACTACACCTCCTCCATGGGCGGCACAATCATCCACTGCTTTTTGTATGGCCTTTGTGGAGAGTCGCGTAGTGTCAGGAACAGCCCCATAGTCTATAATATTATAAACAGATTGAGACCATACCGCAGAACTACTAAGGACAAGCAGAAATAGTATAGTAACTCTGAGAGATGTTATCATGTATATCCTTTCTTTATATCTTTATTTCATCATATCAGGCGGACAATCCTCAGGTTTGGTTCCCCATTTCCGGTTAGGCTCGTTTCCCATAACAAATTCGATTGTTCCACCACTCATTATATCCTGATGCGTAATGTAATTACGCGTATAAGGTTTTCCGTTTAACGTGGCTGATTGTATGTAGATGTTCTCTTCGGATGTATTCGGAGCCTTTACAGTAAAGGTCTTTCCATTTTCCAGATGCAGGGTAAGACTGGGGAATGAAGGGCTGGCAAGCATGTAATATGGCGTACCCGGGCAGACAGGATAAAATCCCATAGCTGCAAACATGTACCATGCCGACATCTGTCCAGCATCATCATTACCCGAAAGTCCGCCCGGTGTATTCATATATTCCGTTGCCATAATGTGGCGTACGGTACGTTGGGTTTTCCACGGTTCTCCTGCATAGTTAAACATAAAGGCAATCTGATGGCATGGCTCGTTTCCGTGCCAATAGCGCTGTTCGCTGAACATGGAATCCAGCTTCGCTATATAGTTCGTTTTACCACCCATACACTCCATCAGTCCGTATGGGTCGTGAGGAGCATACCATGTATAGTGGCAAGGGGCTCCTTCGGTAATGAACCGGGCAAAGTCGAAAGCATTGTATTCATTCAGGAAAGTGCCGTTGGCATGACGTCCCTGAGCGTATCCGGTGCGGGGATCAATGACGTTCTGATAATTAGTCGCACGTGATATCAATTTCTGGTAATCTTTCGTTTTGCCCAAAGATTTAGCCATCTGTGCGAGTACAAAATCATCATAGGCATATTCTAAAGTCCGTGAAGTCTGCTCGCGGGTATGAAAAGCATCCGGTACGGCATCTTCAAGAGGAATATAGCCATATTTGAGATAAGATGTCAGTGCACGGCGTCCCATGCCGTTTCTATATTCATCCGGATCGGAAGGAGTCTCAAAAGCATTCTTTCTCATCCCTTCATATGCCTTTTCAATATCGAAATTGCGGATACCTTTGCTATAAGCGTCGCCGATAGCGGCAATAGAATGGTCGCCTATCATAGCGGCAGTATAGCTGTTCCAGCAGGGAAAGATAGGTAGCCAGCCACCTTGTTCGTATTTATGTACAAGCGATTGCATCATATTTCCGCCTTTGGTAGGAAAGAGGATGTTAATCAGAGGATGTAGTGCACGGTATGTGTCCCACATGCTGTAATCCTCATAGTACGTTTCCCCCCCGGATAACTGACGTATCGGAAGGCCTTTGGCAAAAGACGGATAACGTCCGTCCACATCGTTAAATGTGCGTGGGAGGAAAGAGGCCCGGTAGAAGGCGCCGTAAAACTGCTCTTTATCCACAAGGTTTTCGGTTTCCACCTGTATTGTGGAAAGATGTTGCTCCCATATCCGGTTTAGCTCTGTCCTTGTCAGGTCAAAGTTCCAATGAGGAATTTCAGTCTCCAGATTACGGATGGCACCTTCCCGGCTGACAAAAGATGAAGCGGCCTTTATCAAGACTTCTTCTCCTTCTTCCACATCAAATTCCGCGTATACGCCTATCTGCCCGGCATTTCCTATTTGTGTGGTATGTGAAAATAAGGAGTCTCCCTTGTATGTTCCGTAGTCTGTTATTTTCTTCTTGAACCGGATAATAAAGTGGCCACTGTATCCGGCAGGTTCTCCCCAGCCCTGATAAATGCGGTGAACAGGATTATGCCCATAAATCAGGTTGTTGAGCGTATCGATAGAGATGTATCCCTGACCTTCATCGCTGTTAGGATTGACTATCAAATATCCTTTTCTTGCTTTCTTATAAGTAAAACGGTAAATAGCTGAACTTTAACGGGCAGTCATCTCAGTGTATATATTCTCATCGGGTAGGAGAGTGGCATAATAAGACGGGGTCGCTTTTTCTGTCTGATGGGAAAAACGGGTTGCCCGGGATTCAGGCTGGCAGCGCAGAGTCCCGTAAAGAGGCATAAGCGTCATTGAACCATAATCCTGAGTACAGCCGCCTACAATCCAGTGAGAGTTGCGGAACCCTTGCAATAATGTGTCTGCATAATAATAAGGAGCTATACATTTCTGTTCCGTATCGCGTGTTTGAGGAGTCCAAAAATTCATGCCATTCGGTTCGAGTACCGCAGGAAGTGTCTGTCCGTATTCCTCCGTATTCTTTCCGAATTTACCTGCCGTATGAGTTGTGCTTGCAGCAGTGCCGACACGGGTATCGATGTATTTTATCCGCGAATCCTCGATAGTATTGCGGTAGCCGCCGGAGCACGACATTATAGACTGTAGCAATATAATAGCAAGCAGTGCGAAACAATATGTGTAAATGGTTTGTTTCATTTGTATCTTATTAATATTCTATTCCGGAAATGACTGGTGAAGTAATGCTTGTCAAAATTTTTGAATCAGCAATAATCCTGTTTATTGACCGGCCGGAAGCAGGAAAAATGAGAAAACAGAACTTGGGCTTCATCTTCATAGTATCCATTATTTAGGGTGATATGCAAAAATAGCGGCTTATCCTCTATGAAAAGAGGAAAATAAGAAAGATTGGGAAGAAAATAGTAAAGTGGAGAATTTACACTTTTCGTTTTAGTCGGTTCAAACTTTATTCATACTCCTATTTAACACAAATAAGAGGTGCATACAGATATGGCGAATAGTAAAAAAACACTTATCTCTTATTAAGTTTAGAACTTGGTAAATATCCGAAAAACTCCTTGAAGCATTTAGTGAAATACTTGGGATCATTGAAGCCTACGGAATAAGCTATTTCGGAGACATTTATATCTCCCGGTCCTTCCTGTAGCATTTTTTGTGCTACATTCAGCCGGTAATTCTTCATAAACTGTCCGATGGGTTGACCTGTCAGATCCTGCATTTTATTGTTTACCAATGTCTTGCTATATCCCATATCACGGACAAAACGTTCCAGATTATATTCCGGCTCTGCATAATTTTCTTTCATCAGATTGACGGCGTTTGCAATGAATGCCTTGTCCCTGGATTCTTCCTGTATGTGCAGTTCCTCTACGTTGCTGCTTGCCGAGAACATCATTTTGTACTTATTTCTCAAATTTAAAATGTTACGGATGCGGAGCCGGAGCACTTCCTCGTCAAAAGGCTTACAGAGGTATTCATCCACACCGATTTCAAAACTTCTTTTCTCCTGAAGTTCTGAGTGAACAGCAGTAAGGATGAGAATAGGGATATGCGAGGTCGCCAGATTTTCTTTAATATGGCGTGATAGTTCCATTCCATCCATTACAGGCATCATAAGATCACAGACAATCAGATCAATCGTATGCTTCTGTACAATTTGCAGGGCTTCTTTCCCATCTTCGGCTTCAAACAGACGATAATCACCCTCAAGTAGCATACGGATATACAAACGCATATCCTTATTGTCTTCTACTATAAGAACCGTTTCTTTCTTTGTTCCGTTAGCCGGTTGTAATATATTCCGCAGGCGATTGTCTTCCTGAATTTTCATGTCTTCTCCGGCAGTCAGTTCTACATCTCCGGCAGGAATTAATGGCATCAATATGCGGAATGAGGCTCCCTTGTCAGGATTATTACGTGCCCATATTTCTCCTCCATGCAGTTCTACTATTTTCCAGCAAAGGAAAAGCCCGATGCCTGTACCGCTTTGTCCATAAACAGGGTATTTCAATACTTTTTTGGATTGATAAAAGCGGTCAAATATTTTTTCCATGTCTTCTGTCACAATGCCATGTCCTGTATCGCGGACGTTTATGTAAAGAGCTTTTTCCCTGTCGTGCCGTTTGACTGATGCTATAAATATGCTGATACATCCATTGTCCGGTGTAAATTTGATGGCATTTGAAATCAGATTTACCATTACTTTACGCATATATGCGGCGTCTATAATCAAAGAAGGATTATCCAGGCGGAAATAGGTCTGTATATCTATATGTCTTTCTTTAGCAAAGACCCTAAAGGGCAGAAGTAACTCCGACAGGAAATCAACAAAGTTTTCCGGGCACTTATCCAATATAACTTTATCCATTTCCAGCTTTCGGAAGTCCATTAATTCATTAACCAAAGAGAGTAAATAGCGGGAGTTTCGTTCGGCAATCTCCAGTTGCGTTTTTACACCTTCGTCCTTTGTTTCTTTCAGAGCATGTTCGATAGGACCATGGATAAGCGTGACGGGTGTACGGAACTCATGGGTAATATTGGTAAAGAAGGATATTTTTTCTTCCGTTATTTCCTTTATGTGTTGTGCCATGGCTTCCAACTGTTTGTTCTGGACTGCCAGTTCCTGTGTGCGTTGCTTAACTTTTCTCTCCAGTCGTACTTTCTGTTCACGGTAAGTACGGATTTTTCTCTTATACAATAAATAGATGGCCAGACAGGTTACTCCAATAAGTAACAGATAGAACCATCCGGACTTATAGAAATAAGGAGTTATATCAACTTCTATTTCAGTGATCTTATCTGACCAGCGTCCCAATTCATCTGTTGCGCGTACCTGCAATGTATAGTTTCCTGAAGGTACGGACGTATATCGTGCCAGATGCTCTCCGGGCTGTGTTTCGTTCCATTCTTCTTCATATCCTTTTAGCCGGTATGCAAAGCGGATACGACTACTGTTCCCATAATCCTGTGTAGTAAAGCCGATGGAGAAACGATTGTCTTTTTCATGTAGAAAGATTTTAGGAGCGAAGGTAATGTTTTTCTCGAGGTAATTACCGCTGGATGGATAAATGGTGTTTCCTCCGATTGCCAGAGACGACAACTTTACTTGCGAATCTGTATGTAATAAAGTTTCACTCTCCGGATGGATGATGACCAAGCCGTCTATAGTCGCCAGATATATAAAATCATGTATTGCCGAATAATGAATGCCATTCCAATAGAACTGAGTGGCAGGTAATCCGTCGGCTTGCGTGTAATTACTGAATGTCATCGACTGGATTTTCAATCGTGAGATTCCGTCATTGGTTGCCAGCCATAAATTTCCCTGTCCGTCTTCTGCCATACCGATAATCGTATTATTAGGCAATCCGTGCCTTGTCGTATAATTCTTGAAGATGAAATGATTGTTCTTGTCATTTGTCAGTTGGTATAATCCGCTTCCATTGCCTCCCAGCCAGATTGTACCGTTTTTGTCCTCTGTTATACTGTTTATCTTTTCCAGTTGTGTAGACTCTGGATTATCCAGCTTATACTTCAGATATTTATAATCGAATCTTTTATTGGATTTGGCAAAAGATGGCAGGTCGACGATAAAGACTCCTTGAGTTGTTCCTATCCACAAACGTTTCTTCCGGTCGATTAAAATGGCATGTATAGCCTCGAATTCGTTATCGGACTGGTCAAATAATATTCTTGTGAAAGTGTTTTTTCGTTTATCGTAAAAATGTACTCCACGGGTGGACCCAAACCAGATTCCATGATTAATTTTATCTTCACAGGCACTATTAATGAAATCGCCTTCCAATTCAGGTATGATCTCGCGCGTATAGCGTTTGAAGGTACGATTATTTCGGATATTCAGGTCCAGACCATTTATACCGATACCCCAGGTATATGCCCATAAATAGTTATCAGAGTCTATCAGGATTCCATTAATCGTATTATTGCTAATGGATGTGATATCATTAGGTGAAAAAAGATAATGAGTGCATGCCTTATTTTCCTTATTCCATTTCATCAACCCACGTTCCACCATTCCGATCCAGAGATTACCCTCCTTGTCTTCATCCACTGCATTTACAGGAGTAGGAGTATCCATATTGACAGAAGATGTTCCGCATGACCATAACTCGGTTTGCAGGCGTTTCGGAGAAAGCACATTGACTCCTCCGGTTTCGGTGCCTAACCAGATTATCTCTCCGTCCGTGAGCAGGCAGTTAATCGCATTACAGTTGATCGTAGCGCCATTTTGTTCGCTGGTCTGACGGATGAATGAGAAGGTATCAGTGTCCCTGTGATAGACATTCAATCCGTTAAGAGTAGATACAATAAGATGTTCTTTGTCGGTCAGTCTGATGTCCGTTATATATGCCTGACTCAACATTCCTGAGCGATGAGTAGAGTAACGGTATCTTTTCAGACTGTGTTTTGTATGGTTATATTTGAATACTCCCCGGTTCGAACCAATCCACAGATATTCGCCATCAGCCTCCATGCATGAAATACGCCAATCTTCACTGAAAGAGGTCAGGCTATCAGATAGGATTTTTGTCTTCAGAAGATTATTGGGTTGTTTCTCGATACGGCAGACCTGGTTATCAATACCTGCACAGATGGTCCAGCCTATATCAAGGATCGCATGCACAGGCGAAGCGGAAGCGTTCTTCAGGCAATAATAGGTTTTGACATCTCCTTTCTCATCCAATTCTATGCACCATAGGTCTTTGTTACCGGAAATCCATAAATGGCCTCGTTTGTCTTTGTATATCGTACTGACATATTCATTCATTAGCCGTTGCAACGGGCTGTCCGAGGATAGATTAAGTTCGGAGGAAGAATAAGTATTGAGGTCAATAATATCAATTCCTCCTTCGGAAGCGATCCAGAGCCGTTTATAATTGTCTTCACATATTTTGTGTACAAAGTCGTTCTTCAAATGTATAGGTGCAGTTTGCATGTCGTAATTCAGAAACTCATAACCATCATATCTCCCTATCCCATGATGTGTAGCAACCCAGATATATCCCTCTGAATCTTTAAAAATGTCACTCACGAAGCTATAAGGCAATCCTTTGCTTTCTGTAATGAATTTGAAGTTGTATTGGTCGAAAAAGCGGTCTGTATTTTGAGAAAAAAGCACCACTATTTGTATTAGCCAAAAGATGGCTAGTGAGATATGTCGTTTCATGATAATTCCCCTCTTTAGTATCCGTTAGGTGCGATTATTGTCCGAAAAGGTACAACTTTATTTTTAATTTTAGGAACCTCTCCGGACATTCAAAATGTTAACTTCACTATTTTCCTCTTCTTTTGCATCATTTTCCCCCTGCGTCTTCTTTTGTTGACTTAAATTTGCTGTAATTAAAATCTGGAATACTATGGAAGCAAAGACATTTTCGTTTCTCCCTCCGATTGACACTTATTATGGAGGACAGTAAGATTACTATATCCCTTTTACATTGCTTTATATAAAGAGTAATGTGAAACCTGTTTGTCTTTTTCTTCAATAAATAGCTGATCAAATAACCGAGGTTTGTGTTGTAATATCCGGGAATATGCCTGTATACAGGTGAGTCGTATTTCTACAATGGAACAATACTCAATAGATAAGTAAAAGAAGGTATTTAATGTAATATTATTTTATAGTAAGCGATTTTTGCTGCTGTAGATACAAAAATAATAAATAGGTCTGCGACCTTAGATGGGAAAATAGGAACTGAATTTCTAACTAAAACTTTATTTTATGCTGAATGTGCAAATAAAAAGAAAAAGAACATTTACACAAGGAATGCTCTTTGTTGTGCTCTTGCTAAGTAGTACCTTGGCATTTGCCCAGAACAAGGTGACCGGTACAGTGACCGATAAGACAGGTGAACCGCTGGCAGGCGCCAATGTATTAGTGGCAGGTACAACAATCGGTTATATTACTGATGTAGACGGTAAATATACAATTGAAGCGGAAAGAGGACAAACCCTCATATTTTCTTTCATTGGCTTTACCAAACAAGAAGTAAAAGTTAGCCAGAATGTAATCAACATTACTTTGGAAGAAGATACCAAAACTCTCGATGAAGTCGTGGTCGTTGGTTATGGTGTCATGACGCGTAAAGATGTGACAAGCTCTATTACTACCGTAGGAGCTGACAAACTGAATGTAGGCGTTTATTCGGATCCTGCTCAATTGTTACAAGGTAAAGTCCCCGGACTGACGATTACCCAAAGCAGTAACCCGAATGCTTCTCCTTCCATCACACTGCGTGGTGCTTCCACCTTGCGTACCGGAGCAGCGATGGAACCTTACTATATAATTGATGGTGTTCCGGGGATGTCTTTATCTCTGATCTCACCGGACGATATTGAAAGTATAGATGTTCTCCGTGATGCCACAGCAACTGCTATCTATGGATCGAAAGCGGCTAACGGAGTGATTATCGTGACTACTAAGAAAGGTAAGGCCGGACATACAAGCATCAGTTACAGCGCCTATGTAGCAGTTGATAATGTGATGAAGAATTATGATGTGATGAATGCTGAGCAACTTCGTAGTTATGCGCAATCGGGAGGTATCGAGCTGGTCAACGATTTAGGCGCTGATACCAAATGGCAGGATGAAGTACAACGTACGGGTTTCAGCCACAATCATAATGTCTCTATCAGTGGAGGTACCGAACAGACTACCTACAATACCAGTATCAATTATATGGAACGTCAGGGTGTTATCAGAGGTACAGATATGGATCGCCTGATTGGACGTGCATTTGTCCAGTCTAAAGGCTTGAAAGACCGTCTCACTCTGTCATTCAATATCAATGCAAGTGTAACCAACAATCATACTGTTCCGATGGATACTCAGGGAAAGAGCGTATTGGATGCCATGTATTATTACTCTCCGTTGGTACCCGTTCGAAATGATGACGGCAGTTGGTACGAAAATAGCGGTATCTCTCAGAACTACAATTCGGTAGCTTTGATTAATGAAAATATCTATGACACGGAAAGCAAACGCATTCAGGGAAATGGTAAGGCCTCGCTGAAACTCATAGACGGCTTGGTTTATAATTTAAGTCTGGCCTATCAGAATGAACAAAATATTTATAGTAATTACAACTCTACCAAGTCATTGATTGCTAACGGTATGGATGGTAAGGCCGAACGCTCTTCTGTAACCAATAAAAAGAAAGTTTTTGAAACATACCTGAACTACGACAAAACATTCAAAGATGTTCATAAACTTGGTTTAATGGGCGGTTACTCCTGGGAAGAATCAAATGATAACGATGGTTTCCAATTGACTACTTATAATTATTATAACGATGATTTGACTTACCACAATATGGGTATGGCAAATAAGATTGACAAGAATGGTCTTGGAGGCTGGGCACTTTCTACTCTGCGCATGATTTCATTCTACGGCCGTGTCAATTACTCTTATGCCAGTAAATATTTATTCCAGGCAACTGTTCGTCGTGATGGCTCATCTGCTTTCGGTAATAACAACCGATGGGCAACTTTTCCTTCCGTTTCTTTGGCATGGCGTCTTTCAGAAGAAGGGTTCATCAAGAACCTGAATATATTTGACGATTTAAAACTGCGTATGGGTTATGGTGTCAGTGGTAATTCATTAGGTTTTGATGTATTTACTGCTACCCAGATTTACGGTGCAACAGGCTGGTACGATCATTTGACCTCGACGGGTGAATCAGAGCAGATTCATATACTTGGTGCTACCCGTAATGCTAATCCGGATTTGAAATGGGAGCGTACAGGCATGTTCAATATAGGTTTAGATTTTGGTTTCTTCAATAACCGTCTGGGTGGTACTATAGAGTACTATGATAAGCGTACAAAAGATCTTATTGCCGATTATGCAGTTTCCACGACCAAGTATCAATATAACTGGCTGACTACTAACGTTGGCGAAATCAGTAATAAAGGTATTGAGTTAACGATCAATGCAATGCCCGTGAAAACAAATGACTTTAGCTGGGAAACGTCATTGAATCTTTCCCACAATAAAAATAAGGTTGTTAAATTATCCAATAGCATGTATTCTGTCGACTATTTCGACAAAGCGAATGTTGATGCCGGAGGTTTTACGACTGCAACCAACCAACGTGTGATGGAAGGCTCTCCTATCGGCCAGTTCTACCTTTGGAAATGGGCGGGAGTTAAAGATGGAGTTTCAAATTTTTATGTATATAGTGAAAGCAGCCTGACTGAAATCTACAAAGATCAGGGAGGTTTTGAAGGTAAAGTAACGAAACAGGAGGACGGACGCTATATCGATAATGAAACCGGAGAGTATGTGACTACCAGCAAGCCTTTATACGATGACCGTGCTAAAGCAGGTTCGGCACAACCGAAACTGAATGCAGGATGGAGCAATACGTTCACTTACAAAAACTGGACAATGACCGCATTCTTTCAGGGTGTATTCGGTAACAAAATACTGAATGCTTCGCGCGCTTACCTGAGCAATATCGGTAATGTGACAGCAGGTAAGAATGTATTGGCTTCTATCGCAGATGAGAATCCGGTAACTGATAACAACTCTCATGCTCCATCTGATCGCTATTTGGAAAATGGTAGCTATGTACGTCTGTCATCCCTTACCTTGGGATATAACTTTGGCCGTATGAATGATTACATCAAAGGACTTCGCGTTTATGCCACCTGCAACAATGTATTTACTATTACAGGTTACAAAGGTCTTGATCCGGAGGTGAATTTGGGTGGTATAGAACCGGGTATCGACAATCGTCAGACTTACCCGCGTACGCGTACCTTTATGTTCGGAGTTAATGTCAATTTCTAAAATACTATGAATATGAAAGTTAAATATATAAAATCATTCATGACAGTTGCTCTGCTGGTTTTAGCAGCAAGCTGTACGGATCTCGATGTAGATATTAAATCACAGTATACAGAGTTTCCTGATTCGGAGATTGCTGCGGAAGCAAAAGCGGCCAATGCTTATTTTGCTATGCGCGGCCCGTTGGGACGTGATTATAATCACGCTCAGACTTTGTCTTCAGACGAAACTATGTCTTTTTCTTTTAATGGTTCTGATTATTACGACAATGGTCGTTATAATCATATGGCTTTGCATAACTGGACACCGGATGATGCTACAATTGGTTATTGGGAAAATTTTACACAGGGCATTACAACCTGTAATGGCCTGATTGCAGAAATGGGTGGAGATGAGGCTGCTGTAACCGCGCCTACCCGTGCTGTCCGTGCCTATTACCTCTGGGTATTGATGGATAGCTATGGTGATGTACCTTTGCTGAATCGTATATTGGCGGAAGACGAGGCGATAGACCGCTCGCCCCGTGCTGATATAGCTCAGTTCATAGAATCGGAATTGTTGGCTGTCATCGATCTGTTGTCTACGAATGTTGACATCTCTACATATGGAAAGCCTACCCGCTGGATGGCCGATGCCCTGTTGGCAAAACTCTATCTGAACTGGGCCGTTTATACTTGCGGTGATGTGGCTACCTATACTCCGACAATGGCGAATAATAAGCTAAATGATGTGGTGAAATTCTGTGACGACATTATTGCTTCCGGTAAATTTGACCTGACAGATAGCTATATGTCTAAATTTAATTCGGAAAACGGGGCACATATCAAAGACTTCATTTATGCTATGCCTTTCGATCGCGAAACTCAGCAAGGTATGACATACGCCCGTTTTTGGACGCACCGTAATGGTAACGTTGAATTCTATGGAGTAAATTTGCCGAGTAGTGTAGGCGGTTGTTTTGCGATTAATTCCGAATTTGTAGACAAATTTAATCTGGCAGGTGATGATCGTAACGAGCAAATTATCGGCGGACCATTATATGTGCGTTCTGCTAGTACTTACAAAGCCACTACTACCCCATGGATGGTAAGCGGACAGCAAGTAACATTAACTAAAGTTATTAAATTAAACGCCTTGGATGAAACTATGCCGGTTGACAATACAGCTCATGGTGGCCGTTCGCAGGGTTATCGTTCCATCAAGTTCTATATGGACCTGAAAACGACAGCCTCTCAGAGCCGTAATCAAAGTAATGATGTGCCTATCTTCCGTTTTGCAGATATATTGTTAATGAAAGCAGAAGCTATTTTACGTGGAGCTACTGCTACTAACGGGGACACTCCTATGTCCCTTATGAACCAGATTCGTGATTATGTTCATGCTCCGAAAGTTACCCAGAATCCGACACTGGATGAGCTTCTTGATGAACGTGCCCGTGAATTTGCCGATGAGAACTGGCGGCGTAATGATCTGATTCGTTTCGGTAAGTTTGAAAATGACTGGGGTTATAAACATATCATCAATCCGAGTGCTAAAACAGAACTTTATCGCCGTATCTTCCCTGTTCCAAAATATATTCTGAACACCAATACCAATTGGTCACAAAACAAAGGATATTAAGACTGTTTCCTTTTAGTATCTTTAGTTGAAAACCTTGCATTGCAGCTGAATACCTATTTTATTCAATTGCAATGCAAGGCTTTTTTTATAAGGCAGATAAGATGATTACATTTAATGCTATTGATCTTATAATATTATTTGTCAATCTGTAAATAATCAAGACAGAAGAGTCCGTTATCTCCCTTATCTTTCTGTATGGAAATAAAATTAATCCCTTGTACCAACGATACTCTTGTGCTGACAGTACCCCATTCATTTTTGTCCAAAACAGGAAATCCCATTTGTTTAGAAATCTTATTGTCATTGATGTAAACACTTCCCGTACCGGATTCTTTTTCAGAGTTGGCATATCTTATTTGTAATGTGTATTCTCCTTTAGCAGGAACTTCTACTGCCAATAATATGCTTGCACCAGTATTTTGGAAATCATCCACATAACCTGAACCGCTATATCTGAAATTTGAAATACTTTTTTTCGCACCGCCCATCATTGAAGTAAACTCGGCTTCATATTTCAAAGAATTGTTCTTTATCTTTATAATCCTGCATTCGTGTGGAGCCAATTCTACGGAATAACCGCCCGACATCGCACCCAGATCGGCATGTGCCCATAAGTCCCTTACATTCTCCACAATTCCTGTAATACCCAGGTCTCGATAAAAATCAATGCTTCTTATCTGTTGTGTTTCTTCCCTGTTGAAAAGGCCTACAACCCAGTCACCATTAGGTAGTTGTCCGGCCCATGTAGAGCTTGCTGCAATATCTTTGTGATCGTAATTCAATGGTTTACCTACAAATCCCTGATCGTTAAGTGCCAGCAGTTCGGTATTCTGATATACCCACGTACTTTCGCCGATAGTATCGTACTGGTCGGCGATAGCCAGTGCCGAACCACCCATTATCATAAGCGAAAACAGGAACATTCTCTCTTTGTCGTTTGCCATTGTATTCAGCCGGATAAAATCGCCGTCGAGAATCAGTTGCCCGCGCCCTCCGATATCGGCAAATCCGATGAAACCATCAAAAGCATTACCATATTGCGGCCATATAGCTTTTTGCTGTCCGCGCCGGCGGTTGCTGATAAACTCCCATCCTCCGTCGAAACAATCGTCGTCGATACGGATCATATCGCCATAGGTGATTTCATTACGTCCGTGATCGAAACAGTTAGGCATTACCAGACTAAGAAATATTTTGTCTCCGGCAGCCTCTTTAATCCATTCCAGTACCTGTATGTATTTGGCTGTTCCGTAATTTTTCTCATAATTCTCAAGAAAGTCTATACGAAGGTATGTAGTTCCTATTTCGATAAAATAGTTTACATATCCCTGTATCCATTCTTTTGCTCCCGCCTTGTCGGCATCTACCCAATACAAAGGCTCGTTGAAAGAGATAGGGCCTACAATGTCCTGTGCTTTATAATTCGTTCCTTTCACAGTCACATTGTGATCGTAGGCTGCCTTTGTCATCCACATAGGATTGTAGTAAACACCTAGTTTCATGTCGCGCTGGGCAAGATAATCTGCCCAGTATTTGAAACTGTGCTCCCAGTCATCGTTATATTTTACAATATATCCGTACTCATCGATAGTCTGAGCAGCTTCTATCCATCCATCATTGCAGATCATATCGTAGCCGAACGATTTGAAGTGCTGGTTCATCCAATCTATATTGGCTTTCCATCTGGCTTCGGGTATAGCTGCATTGGTTACCCAACAATGTTCGTAAGCAATCCAATATTTTGGGCCTGTACCTTTTCGGGTAAAAGGGCTGTCACGCGCGACAGATAATAAGACATTGGATGACAATACAATGATTAACAGGATACACATGACTATTTTATGCTGAATATTCATAACAATCTATTTTTATATTTCGTATTGAAAATAACACAGCCTTATCCGGAGAATAAATCAATAAAAGGCCGTGTTATTCCCTTTAAACCTAAAACTTTAAGTAATTTACCACATACTAATACCCCGGATTTTGCTTCAGATTGGGGTTTGCATCCAACTGATCTTTCGGAACCGGATATAAACGTCTGAACTCTTCACTTTTATACGGCTTAAAGATGGTAGGGTCATTAAACTTACCGAAACGGATCATATCGGAACGACGCCAGCTTTCCATAAACAGTTCCCGTCCACGTTCTTCGAGTAAGTCTTTTTCTGTCAGTGCATCGAACGGAGTCACTCCTGCGCGGGTTCTGAACTGATTGACCAACGTCAAAGCTTCAGTACTGGCAGGATTTATCCGCCACAGTATTTCAGCTTTCATCAGCACAATATCCGAATAACGGAAAGGGAAGAAATCGCTGTTGAGGAATCCGTTACTACCCATTTCTATCTCCCATTTCTTGATACGTACACCCGATTGACGGATAGTATTATACAGGGATACAAATTCAGGTGTAAAGTTTACCTGAGGTCCATCGGGATCGAGGTCTTTTTCGTATCCGCTATCGGTTATAGGCTCTCCCGTAGAACTGTATTGTGGTCCCCACAGGAAGTTGTCACTCTTGCGGATATCATTGTCTTCATACATATAGAAAAATTCTGTTTGTACCGATAATCCGTTCCAGGGGCCATTTGTCATATTGAATGTCTGCTGACTGGAGTAATGCAACGAAACAAGTGGCAGAATCCAACCCCATTCGGTGTATATATCATCAAATGGTATGGCAAAAATAGCTTCGGATGAACCTTCATTCTTAGATATGAAATTTTCTCTGTATGTATTGGTTAATGAAAACTTACCCGAAGTGATAATCTCATTACAGGCATCCAGCGATTTTTGCCATTGTGGTGTTCCGGTATATACCTCTGCATTAAGGTATAACTTTGCCAGTATTGCCTTTGCCGTCCAGTAATCGGCACGTGCATAGGTAAGGCTTGACTTGTCCTTTGTCAGATTTGCGATATTGTCATTTATTTCTTTCTCTATAAAATCGTACACTTCCTTACGTGTGTTCGTAGAAGGCAGATAGCCGTTCGGTACATCAAACCTGTCAACAATAGGTACATTGCCCCACATATCTATAAGCCACAGATACCAGAGAGCCCTTATCGTTTTCACTTCCGAGATGTAAGATGCGTATTTAGCAGGGTCTATTTGTTCCAACTGGTAGATAAGACGATTACACGTATTTACCTGAGCGAAGAAGGCTTCCCATGTCCCGCGATAGAAACGGTTATTAGCAATCCATTTGTGATCTGTCATTTGCTGGTCTTGTCCGTCACCCGCCCAGTCGCCACCGGTTCTTCCCGGCACGGCTACTTCATCGGTCGTACAATATATTGTCCACATATGATCGTTTTTCTGAAAAGTCCTTAATCCGCTGTACGCTGCTCCCAGAGCAGAAGATATTTCTTCTTCGGTTTGCAGGAAGTTATCATTGTCCAACTGGCTGTATAAAGTTTCATCCAGGTTTGTACACGAGTAGCTGAGAGAAAGGCAAATCAGTGCGGCTGCCACAACCGATTTTCTCATGTATAAGCCGATTGTTTTTAATATATATGCTTTTTTCATAATTGTCTGTTTTTAGAAAGTAAGATTAACGCCTAAAGTGAATGTACGGGTAGTCACCCAGCTGTTCAGAGGTTCGATGCCCGGAGCCAGTACATTATTGTCATACGAATATCGGGGTTCAGGGTCAACGCCCGAATACCCTGTGATATAGAACAGATTTTGCCCTGTGGCATATACTCTTGCTGCTTCGATTACCGAATTTTTGGGCAACTTAAAGTTATAGCCCAATGTGATATTATCTAATTTGACGAAAGATGCATTTTCTACATAGTGACTGTTATAAGCAACAGGTCCTTTGTATTCCGGTTGAAAATGTTTTGTTTTTATCAGGTTATATGTACTGATACGGGATACCTGCTCGAACATTGTACGGTGCAAGTTAATCAGATCGTGACCATATACGCCTCTGAAGAAGAAACTGAAGTCGAAATTATGATAGGTGAATGTGTTTCCGAAACCGAATTCGCCCTTAGGCATACCCCGCCCGATAACATCTACGTCCTTTTCATTAATTACGCCGTTATCATCCAGGTCTTTGAGGATGTAATTTCCATCTGCATCTACTCCCTCATATATCCATCCTATCATTTGGCCGAGAGGTTTTCCCTCCTGCACTCTGACCACATTTCCTGTCAGCGGAGCCGGTAGTCCACCTACTTCCCTTACTCCGTATTGTATGTCACCCATCGATAAGGAAATAATCTTCGAACTGTTTGTAGAATAGGTCAGACGGGTAGTCCACGAAAAATCTTTTGTCTTTATAGCTTCAAAATTCAATCCTACTTCAAATCCTCTGTTTCTCAGTTTACCTGCATTCAGCACCGATGTAGGATACAGATTCGGAGGAACGGGTACATTCAATGTAATCAGCGCATCTGATGTTTTCCGGTTATAATAATCAAGAGTTCCGGTCAATCGCGAATTGAACATACTGAAGTCGATACCGAAGTTTACTTCTGTTTTTGTTTCCCATTTCAGGTCAGGATTCGGATTACTTTGCGGAGAATATACCGGCGTAAATTTATCGTTGTACAGGTAGTAATCCAGAGAAGAGCCGGGACCATAAATCTGTTTCGACAGATAACTCTGTGCAGGCAATGCTCCTGTAACACCATAACTACCTCTCAGTTTCAACTGGTTTAGATAAGGAATATTTATAATTCTGGATACATCCAATCCTGCACTGATTCCTGTAAAATTACCCCATTTATTACCTTCCCCGAAGCGGGAAGAACCTTCCCTTCTGAGTGATGCCATCAGGAAATAAGTATCGTCATAACTCAGATTTACACGGCCGAAGAATGCAATCAGTTTGCTCGATTCTTTAAAGCTTTCAGCTTTTGCTTTTCCATCGGCAAGGTCTCTTGCTGCTGCAAGGTTATTGTAAGAAAATCCATCGGTAAGGAAGTTACCTACCTGTAAATAAAAATGCTCGGATGTGAATTTTTGATATGAATATCCGGATAAAGCGTTCAGGTTCAGTTTGTCGAACGATTTCAGGTAGTTTCCTGTAAATTCGAATAAGTCGCTTTTATTATTGTAAGTACTGCGCGAGGCTAATCCCTGACGATCTATACCGCTACCGTAAAGACTATATTTGCTAATATATTGTCCGTTCGTAATATCTTCATTATTCTGTGCAAAACGCATTGTAGCTGATAGTCCGTCTATAATTTTCAGATCGGCTTGTGCATTGTATGTCACGCGAGTGGTTTTCTGGTCGTTTATATTCTGATTGATAATAGCCATCGGGTTGTACAATTCATGTGCACGATTCTGGAAATATCCCCCGTATTGGTCATATTCTTCACCTGTGCCATACACAGGTGCCGTAGGCGGCATAATGATAGCCGACCTGAATACATCATCGAATCCCATCTTTGCCTTTTTGGATGCAAGCGCAAGATTCAGACTAAGTGTAAGTCTGTCATTCAATATTTTCTGAGAAAGATTCAAACGTCCGCTCAACTGGTCGTAACCTGTGTTGTGAACAATACCCTCTACATCGCGGTAGTTAAGGGATGCCATGTATGAGAATTTCTGAGTTCCACCCGATAATGATACATTGTGCACATGCGAGAGGGCTGTACGGGTGATTTCATCCATCCAGTCGGTATCGCCGCCATAATCGGTTCCGCCATATTCGAGATATTCACTGCGGCTCATTATAGGCAACGACCTGTCCATGTTTTCCATGGCTACATAGCCATTATAGCTTACACTTGCCTGATCTTTTGATCCTGTCTTGGTCGTGATAATGATAACCCCACTGGAACCACGTGTCCCATAGATAGCTGCCGCTCCTCCATCTTTCAATATATCCATACTGGCAATATCATTCGGATCTACACTGCTAAGTTCGGCACCTATGACTCCATCCATAATGACCAGAGGCTGGGTATTGGCTCCAATAGTGGATAATCCACGCAGACGGATATTGTATGTCCCGTTCGGATTTCCCTGAGGAGAAACAATGCTTAGGCCGGCAACCTTACCTTGTAGAAGCTGGGCCGGATTATTAATATTCCCTTTATTGAAATCCTCGGGCTTAATGTTGGTAATGGCGCTGGTAATTTTATTTTTTTCCATACTACCATAACCGATGATTACGATTTCTTTCAGCATCTGATTGTCTTCCTCAAGAGTGATATTGATCGAAGTTTTGTCTCCAATTTCAACTTCTTGCGGAATAAAACCAATAAAAGAAAATACGAGTGTAGAATTAGACCCGGCTATAAGGGAATAATTCCCATCCTCGTCTGTCGCAGTTCCGGTAGTAGTTCCCTTTATTACTACGCTAACCCCGGTAAGGGGCTCGTTGTTTACATCCTTTACCGTACCGCTTATGCTCTTACCCTGAGCATAAGATACCTGACTGATTCCTATCATCAGCAATAAGAATAGGAAAGCCCGAAAATGTTGTTTGTAATTTTTCAGATTCATAATAACATAGATTTAGGTTTAATCTTTCTTTTTAGTTCTAATTATATTAATACTGGTTCTTTTTGCAAAAAATAAACAAGAGGTGTATGTTACGGAGTGTATTACAAATGTATAGAAGAACTGAACTTCATTTTTTTGAGTGAAGTGAAAAGTAAATATTGGTCTGGTATAAATATTTGATATCTTGATATTTAAACGATGAGTAGAGTGGCGAAAAAGTAAATGGGTACTAAAGCCCTAGTATCCATTTCTATATCTTTTAAAAGAGGAAAATCGGTTAAAAACGAGATTTGAGAAAAATAATCAGAAAGAACTTATCTTCATTACTTCATTTTCGAATTCGTCGCGGGAAACTACAGATTTATTTCTGTATTTTGAGCGGTAGTTATAAATAGTAGTAATCGAATAGCGTAGAAATTCGGCTATCTTCTGACTATCAGTAATACCTAGCCGGATAAGGGCAAATATCCTTAGTTCGGTTGTCAGCTTTTCGTCCTGCTTTGGAATTACTTTTTCTTCGTCAATTAGAAGGGCATTGAACTGGCTGACAAAGTCAGGGAAGATATTGAGAAACGCACTATCGAAGTTATTATAGAAATCTTTCAGTTCGTCATCAATAAACTTATTCGATTTCAAGAGTTTATACAATTCATCAAGATTACCTTCTTTCGCTTTTTTATTCAGCGTCCGGTGATGCTTTTCCATTTTCTCTATATACATTGAGCAAAGGTTCAGGAAACGCCCGATATACTCTTCTTTTATATGATTGGCCTCGGCCAATACTTTATTATTACCTTTTAACTTTTCATTTGCAATCAGTGTCTGTTTCCGCGCTTCGGACAACTTTTTAAATTGACTGATGATATAAATAATGGTAATAATAAGTAATACAGATAAAACGCTGACTACAATCAATAAAATGTGAAGCCTTCTTTCCTGTTGCTCTCTTTCCAACTGATAAGCATTTTCGATCAGAGGATACAGTTTTGATATTTGTATACTTCTCAGCCTTGCATTGTAGAAATTGGCATCGCTCATACTCTTCTTTATATAACTGTTTGCCCTTTCCAGTTCACCACCTTCTTGAAAAAGCACGTTAGCCAGACTTCTCAGTGATGTATTTTCCTTTACAGCTGCTTTTATATCGGCAATGGCAGATATAGCCAGATACTCTTTGTGTTTTTCAATATCGTCGAAATACCAATAAAGAATACCGGTGACAGAAGTTATCATGGCATAATTGCGTGTATCGGGCTCTATTTTTGGCAAGTATGCGAGTAATATTTTTTTTGCTTTGTCATATTCTTCCTGCTCCATATATCTCCATGCATATTCCATCGTGTGTTCGAAGCTATCGGGCTTCACATACAATAATACTGAATCCTGATATGCTTTTCCAAGTTGTTTGTATTTTGCTGCATAACTGTATTCGGCATACTCACCCCATTCGTTATAGGCATGGTAGTAGTTTGTATAATACACGATGAGCTGCTCTTCGCTCAAATTCGGTTTATCTATGGATTCAAGCAAACTGACAGATTCGGGATACATGCCCGATATAGTCAGGGTACTAGCTATTTGAAGTTTACTTTCATTTATCCAGAATATATTTTTTCCCTTCTCAGCTAATGACAGGCATAAAACAGAATAATGGTATGCAGAATCGCAGATGAAAGCTTCATATTCAGTAAAAATCTGCTTATATAGACTAAATTTATCTTCTGGCTTAATAGTATTGGGAAGTGCAAGTTTCAGATTTTGTATCCTTTCCTCTTTCTTTAATGTATACTGGCTTTCATTCTTTATCACGTTATCGAGAACATTCAGCAACGAATCCAGCCTGTTATTTGTTGCTGCTAATGAGATACTCATTAACAAGCCGGAAAAAAGTATGATTACAGATTTTATATATAACAAGAAGTGTTCTTTCATGGCAATTAGCATTATTTACAATACGGAAAATAAAGATATTAAAATAAAGCCGATTTTTTTGTTAAAAATGATTTTGAGGCAGTACAATCCAAAATCTCCTTATGAGATAAAGAAAATAAGAGTCTCAGAGTAAAGGCCAACGCAGACAATAATCAGGTATAACATTTTCATTTTTAATAGTGTTAACTATTTCTTCTATCTGTTTTGAGGGGTCTTTTTGTGTATTTTATGATATAGAAATAAAAAAACTCTCAAGATGTTAGTTCTGAGAGTTTTCTTTTTTATGGCTTTAAGTTATCTTTCAAACTTTATAGCTTTCTGTGACCCCGGAGAGGCTCGAACTCTCGACCCAATGATTAAGAGTCATTTGCTCTACCAACTGAGCTACGGAGTCGTTTGGTGAGTGCAAAAGTAAAACAATTATTCTTTTTAAGGAAATTAATTTTTAAAAATTTATCTTTTGTCAGTGTGATTTTAGCTTCCGGTTTGAATAATAGGTTACCAGACTTTAATTAATATCGTATTTATCAGCTTTGTATTCCGGATATAAATAAACCTTGAAAACATCTGTTCCCTTTGTCTTGTTTATGTCAATTTTGTCGAAATCTATATGTTTTTGAATGAAATTACATATGTCCGATTGTATGTAAACGGTATTTTTGTATCATGTAATAGTATGAATTCACCTTAAAATATAAAACCGGGGAAAAACCATGAAATACGTTTCCATATTACTCAGCACGCTATTTTTATTAAATTGCCTGATATCTCAGGCTCAAAATAGAACGATAAATTTAGAAGGAAGGTGGCGGTTTCAGATAGACAGGTCTGATATAGGGGAAAAAGAAAAATGGTTTAGTAAAAAACTTAACGATAATATCTATCTGCCCGGTTCCATGACCGAAAATTACAAAGGGGACGATGTCACGCTTACTACGCAATGGACAGCCAGTATATACGACAGTTCGTTTTTCTTCAATCCGAGATTAGAAAAATTCCGTAACCCGGATAACCTTAAACTTCCATTTTGGCTCACTCCTGTAAAATACTATGTCGGTGCGGCATGGTATCAGAAAGATATGATTATTCCGGCAGATTGGAAGGGAGAACGGATTACTTTGTTTTTGGAGCGTCCACATACAGAATCCCGCCTCTGGATTAATGAAAAAGAAGTAGGTACGGATAATTCTCTTTCCGTTCCTCATGTTTTTGACATCAGTAGCTTCCTTAAAGCAGGAAGTAATACTATTACTTTACGCATCGACAACCGTACAAAAGATATAGATGTAGGCAAAGATTCACATAGCATAACCGACCAGACACAAGGAAACTGGAACGGAATAGTAGGCAAACTGGAACTGCAATCTACTCCTGTTACTTATATAGACGATGTACAGGTATATCCCGACCTGAAGAATAAGAAGGCATTGGTAAGACTCACCATTGTAGGCCGGGTATCGGGGCAGATAACACTTAAAGCGCAAAGCTACAATGGGAAGAAAGTACATACGGTAGAGCCGGTTCTGCAAAATTATACGGCTAAAAGTCAGTCTACAAAGGTAGAACTGGAATTATTTATGGGTGATGAAATGCTTACCTGGAATGAGTTCCATCCCAACCTGTATAAATTATTAGTATCATTGAAGACGTCGAAAGGAACAGATACAAAAGAAGTTCGCTTTGGTATGCGTGAGTTTATGATAGAGGGGAAATACTTCTATGTAAATGGTCAGAAAACCATGCTTCGCGGAACTGTCGAAAATTGTGTTTTTCCCCTTACAGGCTATGCTCCTATGGATGTGGATTCTTGGGAAAGGATTTTCCGTATTTGCCGTAGTTTCGGGCTTAATCATATGCGTTTCCATTCATTTTGTCCCCCTGAAGCAGCAATGGAAGCAGCTGATTTAGTCGGC
>Ga0153940_1000337_pt1 | contig 26118 bp, 18 predicted proteins | sample TSNJ024MetaG_FD_104736 | JGI IMG/M metagenome (GOLD analysis project Ga0153940, IMG submission 104736) | Attine ant fungus gardens microbial communities from New Jersey, USA - TSNJ024 MetaG | ecosystem: Host-associated > Fungi > Mycelium > Unclassified | place: USA: New Jersey, Brendan T. Byrne...
CACAAGAAGGTACAAGATAAAACAATCTGTCGTATTTTGCATTGGATTATTTTACACTGTACCTTCTTTTAATTTGACTGAAATGAAAGAAATCTGGAACAGATAAACTTACGAATAACAGTAGGACTAAGAAAGGCGAATCCGAAAGGAGTGAGCCGACTATGACAACAGAAAAACGGGCTTTGAAGAAAGCAAAGCTAAGACATGCAGAATACTATGACTTTCAGGATATTCAAGATGGGTTATATAAGGATAGTAAGGATGGAAAAGAATTTTGCAATCTTATTGCAGTGATTACCATGCCAGAAAATATCCGTATGGCGTATAGAAATTTGAAGAAAAATCATGGGAGTCATACACCAGGAACAGATAAAAAGACAATCGACGATATTGAAAGGTTGACCGACGAACAGTTAATAAACAAGATACAGGAAAAATTCAGATGGTACAGACCGCAAAGTGTCCGTAGAGTGGAGATACCAAAAGGCAACGGAAAAGTTCGTCCGCTCGGAATTCCTACAATAATGGACAGGCTGGTGCAACAGTGCGTGTTACAGGTGTTAGAGCCTATCTGTGAAGCGAAGTTTCACGAACACAGTTATGGTTTCAGACCAAACCGAAGCACAGGAAATGCTATTGCGCAAGCATTTAAAAATATGCAGATGAGCCATTTGCATTACGTTGTGGACATTGACATCAAAGGATTCTTTGACAACGTGAATCATAGCAAGCTGTTAAAACAACTCTGGACTCTTGGCATCCGAGATAAGAAATTGATTTCTATTATATCAACGATGTTAAAAGCAGAAGTAGCAGGGATTGGCTTTCCGGAGAAAGGAACACCACAGGGAGGAATTATTTCCCCATTATTGTCAAATGTGGTGTTAAACGAACTTGATTGGTGGCTTGCGAGCCAGTGGGAGGAATTTCCTGCAAAATACCCATTCAACGACCGCCGGAATTCCAACGGCAGCCCAAGCAGGGGAAACAAGTTTGCCTCATTGCGGAGAAGCGGATTAAAAGAGATAACCTGTGTCAGATACGCAGATGATTTTAAGATTTTCACGAGTAATTATCAGAATGCAGTAAAACTGTTCTATGCAACAAAGGGGTGGCTCAAAGACCGCCTTGGGCTTAATATTAGCCCCGAAAAATCAAAGATTGTTAATCTCAAAGAGAAATATTCAGAGTTCCTCGGATTTAGAATGAAAGTGATTCCTCGTGGCAAGCGTGAAAACAAAGCTAATATGGGAGAACCACGATATGTAGTAGAATGTCATGTCAGAGAAAAATCAATAGAGAAGATAAGAGAGGAATTGAAAAAACTGATTTATGCAATCGAATATCCGCCCAACAAGGCACATTGCATTTATGCCGAAGTAAGCAGATATAATTCGTTTGTCTTGGGAGTCCACGATTATTACAGCATGGCTACCAAAGTCAGTGCGGATTTCAGACCAATCGCCTTTTCAGTCCAAAAGAGCCTTAAAGCAAGAATGAGACAGCGGATAAAAACCGCCAAAGAAGTCAGGAAAAACAAAATCCCGGTTCATATCACAAATGTTATCCGTGATAAGTATGGAAAAAGTGACCAAATGCGATATGTGAACGACCTTGCTCTCGCCCCAATAGGGTATGTGAGGCACTCCCATCCGATACAAAAAGCGTATGGAGCAAACTCATATACAGAAAAAGGCAGGAAATTAGTACACAAAAAGCTGGAGGGTGTTGATATGGCAGTCATTCATGATTTAATGAGAACTCCTATTGAGGGAGAATCCATTGAATTTAATGACAATAGGCTGTCATTGTATTCAGCGCAGAAAGGAAAGTGTGCGGTCACGGGAAACCAGATGGATACGGACGATGTGGTATGTATCAGAAAGACTCCAAAGGAGCAAGGAGGTACCGATAAATACAGTAATCTTCTGCTCGTTTGCAGGGAAGTACAGGAACTGTTGTATATCAAAGACACAGATACTTTCGTTGTGAAAATGGAGAAGTTGAATCTTGATAAGAAACGGTCGGAGAAACTGTTGAAACTTAGAAGTCTTGCTTTTGTTGAGAGCTGTTAAACTGCTGATTCATCAGTTCTTGATGGCAAGCCGTGTGAGCTGAAAGGTTCATGCACGGTTTAGAGTGGGGGAAAAGGGGGAGATAATATCAAACTCTTACCTATCACTATTTTATAGACCATCGAGCAAGCATTACCGACCTAATGGAGAAAATTAAGTCAATGCTGCCTAATGTAAATCTGAGCTACCTGCCTCAGGCGAGTTCAATCTCTATGCAGTTACCATATGCCCATCGCTCCATCCGCGATTACTGCGAGTTTTCCGATGAAACGGTTTTGGGAAGCTTTGTCGGCACCGTCGATCTCCTGCTCAAAAATCAACATGATGTTGTCATCCTTGAACTTCGGTCAGGTTTTTTGTATGAGCGCAGCAGGTTAAATGAGTCGCTGAAAATCGCCTTGCAAACAAGAACTTCTGTAAACGACGGAACGATAGATGAAGTTGTGTTTTGCAGTTTCATAATCCTTGCAAGCATCTATTTTGCACTGGGCAAGGAAACATTGTTGGCTGATGTAATAGAACAAACGGAGGAATTTATAGAAAAGAGCGGCTCTCACTGCTTTCGACCGAATTTTGAGGCATTCAAAACCAAAACTCTGTTGGTGCACAACAATAAAACAGCGGCCAAAGCATGGCTTGACAATTATTATATAACCGAAACCGAACAACTAGAGCTTTATAAAATTTTTCAGCATTTCACGACCGCAAGGGCTTATATAGTGCTTGCCCAGACAGATAGAGCAATGCGCTATATCTTAAAGTTGAAAAAGCTGGGAACAGATTTTCGCAGACCGTTGGATATTGCTGAGGCAAGCGTCCTGCAGGCGGTACTTGAGTGGGCACTTGGTTATAAGAAAGAAGCGCTTGATACGCTGGAAGAAGCTTTGACAGCCATACAGGAATACGGATTTACACGCGTTATCGCCGATGAAGGGGCGGCTGTTTTACCTATCCTTAAAAAACTGAGTAAAAGAATCGAAAATGTAGACTATCAAGGTGATTTGGATCCATTTTATGTTCATAGCGTCTGCCTTTCCGCATATGAACAATCCAAACGTCATGAGGGAATCACTGTAAATATTAATACCAAGCCTGTTAAGCTGTCCAAGCAGCAGAAAAAAATTCTAACCTTTCTGTCCAAGGGGTATAAGTATACGGAAATAATGGAAGAAACCGGACTTACCATACATACGGTAAAATCTCACGCTTCGGCCGCTTATGCAAAGCTTGGCGTAAACAATTCAAGGGATGCGGCATTAAAGGCGCGGGAACTTGGAATTATTGAATAAGGAAAACGGGATATCCGCCAAGCGTGAAGAATTCAGTACATTATCTTATTCGACGACTGCCTCTTTCAGGCAAAACAATTTTTCATTACAGTCAATTTCAGCCAATGCACCATATGGTAAAATACACATTGGTGCATTGTGACCAAAATTCATATTGTAAAGTATCGGCATGTCTTTGCGCTCCGCTTCTTGACTAATCACTTTTATAAGCACTTCTTTATATTCTTCAAAATATTTTTCATCTTTTGGTTTTCCTACAATAATCCCACTGATATTATCAATTACTCCCTGTGCTACAAGTCCTCTAAGTAAATATTTGACTTCCTGGGGCGATGGATATTCTTCTGATGTTTCTAGAAATAGTATACATCCTTTCCACTCATCAGCTTTCGGCCACAATTCTGTTCCTATCAACATAGGAAGCACATCAAGGCATCCTCCAAGTAATCTCCCTTCTACTTTGCCTTTTCCCTGCAATAGTATATATCCATTTTTATCAGAAATCATCTTCCTTGAAATCTCATTATTCGTGCAGTCAATCCAGTTCAGCATCTCCGAAGTCCATTCCGGGCTTTGAGCAATTTCCAGAGAACTATTTGTCTCAAACAGTACCTTTTTAATATAGGTTTTTGTATATTCATGCATTGCTGCATTTTCTGCAAATTCAGCCATAATGCATGGTCCGTAAAAAGAAGTCAGTCCAGCCTTATACATCATAAAATGATTCACCGTTGTATCTGAATATCCCATAAATATTTTGGGATTATTACTAAATACCTCAAAATCTATATGCGGAAGCAACCGTACCGTATCGTCCCCTCCAATCATTGTAATAACCGCTTTTATCTCTGGATTCTTAAATGCTTCCATCAAATCCATTGCCCTTGCCTCTGGATATCTATCCAGATACTCTATTCCTTTTAGCGCATTTGGCATCGTAATGACTTTAAGCCCAAAGTCTTCTTTTAACCTTTTTATCCCCAACTCTACTCTGTGCCGAAACAAACTTTCCCCTGCCAAACCTGATGACAGCGATACTAGTGCAACAGTGTCTCCCTTATTTAACTTTTGAGGTTTAATCATAATTTGTAAGAGCTCCCTTTTGAATTTACATTTTTGGCATAGACGCATCATAATAATTGTGCTATTTTTTCATTATAACATTTCTAATTATTCTGGTAAACATTTAAACCGGCATCTTCCACCCACTTCTGTATCTGGGAGATGGAACGCAGCTTAAATTCTCTGCAAATGTCCTGCTGGGAAGCATCCGTAGTCAGATATTTTTTGACGGCTTTTTGTTTTAACTCAGCTGAATAATGGGTATACTCCATTCGGTAAAACCCGTCTGCTCCAAACGTTTGATAGAGAGTTACCCATTTTTCAACACTGGAGTGGTGCAGATCATACCGGTGCGCAACCTGGCGCAGGGTACTTTTCTTTTCCAACACCTCTTTTACCGCCCTCAGTTTTTGATTCGGGGTTACCTTTTCATTTTTCATCTTTTGAATCCTCTGTTTTTGAATCTTCTGTTTTGGATGCAGCATCCAGGTTTCTTTTTAGGTGTTGGCGTTTATGCCCCATTTTTTCCGATTCATAATCAGGTACACCACATAAGCCATCAACACAGTCCCACTTATAAAAAGCATTGCCTGGGAAAGCCCGGTCATAGCTTCGTCACCGGTTTTTGCCCCTTTGGTACGATTCGCTGGACCACCGGCTCCCTTGACGGAAGTGTACTTGTTGATAAAATCATAAGAATCCACCGGCTTATCGGCAGCGTTTGTGACCGTTCGGACCACTTCCAGCTGGCCGCCCACATCCGTTACATAGTCCGTAATGGTGTATACAGTGGTATCATAGCTATAACCTATTTCGCCGTTATTCACCTCCGAGATGCTGTAATGGTAGATTCCGGCTTTTGTGTAGCTCCAGGTTCCAAAATCTTCCTCCCCCGGACCTACAATAGTCATCAGCTTCACACCCTCTGCACTGCCTGTGGGCATGGGATTTGATTTGTTCTCTGCTTCCAGCTTAAAGGTAAAGCTGCCATCCACGCTGGGAGCGCCGGACACCGTTTTCTTCACCGGCGGGTCTACCATGATAGAAGGATCGCTGGCCAGCGGTTCGTAAATGTTTTCAAATGCAATGGCCGATACCTTGAGTCCTTTCTCGTTGTAAACTACCACGTCTGCCTGCAGGCCGCCGGCGGTATGCGTTACATATACCTCCACCGTATACACTTGTCTATCGCAGGTGTAGCCGGTCTGTGCGGACACCACTGTTTGTTTGATCTCATAACTATAGATGCCATTCATACCATAGGTAACCGGCCCTATATTTATCGTGTCTGTACCGGAAATGGTAAAGGTGCAGGTATTCCCGTTACTGCCGGCAGGCATGGGACTGCCGTGCTGCAGCGCCGTCAGAGTATAGGTAAAGGTATCTGCCGCCACGGAGGCTGCCGGCTTTGTAAATACTTGCTCCACCACCAGTGTCACATCATTGGCCGCCGCCTGGACAGCTTGGGGAAACACCAACGCAAACAGGCAGGTCAGCAGTATATAAACCAGAAACCGTTTCTCCCGTATTTTTTCAAGTATGCTCATCTTCTCGTTTCTCCTTCTTCTACTCATTTGCTGCTTCCTTCCTCCTGCTCCGTTCTCTTCGCTTTGCTATTATCAGACACATCCCTGGTACCAGCAATAGAAATACCCAAATCCACATCGGTATCTGTCCCATCCACTCCCGCAGATCCCTGCCGCCGAATTCCCATGGGGTCTCTTTCCGGAAGGGATCCTCGTACACTGTCGTACCAATTTTTCCCACTAGGATATGCCTTCCGTTGGTAGCATCCGATGCACAAGTGCTTAAGAGCACCAGATGATCCGAAGTTCCCATGCCGGCCTGCCGGATGTATATCACGGCATCCAGCAGGCGTTCCAGATAGTCCTGCCGGTTTGCTTCACCTTCAATGGCAGGTGTATAGATTGTGTGGTCATGGGCGTCTGCATGCAGAAAAGCCAAGAATTCAATGCCATAGTTCTGCCCGCCCGCGTACAGGTTTCCGTATTGATGTTCTTCAAAATAAGTTTCTTCAGCAAACTGGCCGATATCCCCAAACATGACCTGCCGTTCCATATGATGCCCATGGATAATACTGTTAAAATCTGAAAAGTCCTGCCGGTTGCGGTAATCCAGAAAAATACTGCCCGATAGTAAAGATTCTCCAGTCACACTGGTGTTGACATAGGTCATGTTGTCTTCCCCCTGAACCAACGGATAATCGATATGCGTCCCATACACGGTCAACCAGCCAAACACATCGGGATTGATCTGCTGGAGCTGGGCAAATGAGAGGTTGTCACCGACCACCGGCTTATACTGCTCATAGCGCTCTGCTTCGGCTTCCTGATGCAGTTGCCGGGAGTCCCAGAAGGCATAGACCCCAAAGGCAACCGCAGTGAGAAACAGGAGCAGCACCATCAGATTGAGAATGCTGTCCAGAAGCCGAATCCCCTTTCGTCCAAACCGCAAATACCAAGCCTCTCTCACTGTTCTTTAGCGGCCGGCTTTCCGTCTGCTGCTTGCTGCAAAGACAATGAAACCAAGAACAACTACTGCAGTTAAAGCAAGAAATGGAATAAGATTATTCAGGACTCCGGTCGGGATCAGGGAGTTATCAAAGGTATTGGTGTAATCCACTTTGTTATTGATAGCACCGATGGTCTGGGTACCGGTGGCAAGATTGGTTGCAACGGTACCAGTGGCGCTAATCGCAGCACTATTTCCTACTGTTCCGGTATAAGACGGTATGTAGGACGCTGCACCGGTCTCTTCTACTTCGAACGTAGTGCCTGCAAGCACATCATCAATCACGAGTTCATCTCCAGAGGCCAGTGTAAAAGACAATGGCGTAGAACCGTCTGCTGTCAGGGACACTGTGGTTGGTGTACCACCGGCAGGGGTATAGGTTCCGGTATAGGTTCCGGCCGTAAGTACCCCCGCCCCGGAATCATCTGCTGTTAACGTATAGGTAAACTGTTTCGTCGGATCAGAGCCGGTTCCGGTAGTCGTCTTCGTAATCGTCAGAGCATCGGAGCCCGGTGTGCCGCCACCTTGCTTGGTGTATATGTTGGTAAACACGAAGTTATACGTTGAATCACTTGTATCATCCGGGTCGCCCTTTCCGGCAGCGGTTCCGCCGGCGTCATCCTGGATTTTCTCTGTATAGGTTATTTCCGGGAAGTAAGTACTGCTTACGGGATCATATGCGATCACCACGTACAGTGTAAACTGTGCCTGGGAATAGATCATCGCTTCTCCGGCTCCCGGGGTGAAACCGGTGACATTCTCAGTGACCGTGTATTCGTAGACACCCGTCCTTGACCAGGTAATACCGTTTAACACATCTGCGGTTTTACTGACTTGCCGCATACCGCCAACCACGGTACCAGTATCTGCACTGGAAAAATTAAAAGCTGCAGGAGCGAGCGCCGGCATTGCTGTCAAATCTGCAGCGGCATTGCTGCCATCTAAGCTTACTTTTGCAAACGTGAAGGTAAAGCTAGCCGTGGGAGTTGATAACCCTGCTCCATCTGCATACCGCAGGTTTTTCGTAAGAATTGCCTTCTCCGGAGTGGCTGCTGTTCCTCCGGTTCCTGCCAACACCGGCAAAGATGCAGCAAGGCACAGGAGCATCGCCAGCGCCCCGGCCATCATTCTGCTTTGTATTCTTCTTTTTGATTTGTTTTTCATTCTAATTTTCTCCTTTTATGTTGTATTTTTATCTATATAAAGCGCCAAGAAGTCCGATTTGCTTCCCCTCTTGCGTTTATACCACCATCTCATGATCTTTTTCCATCCAGTGTCGAAACCTTTACATATTTCTGCGGCGCAAGAGCAGTACCACTTTCCCCAACGTATCCTTTACCTCCATCACGCCATACAGGCGGCTGTCGGCTGCATGCTCCCGGTTGTCTCCTAACAGAAACACCTGATCCTCTTCCAGGACGACGGGGAAGGAAATCCCATCAGTGTATGGCAGCGTTTCGCCCACGATGTCTGTCTCCTGCTGCAGATAGCCGTTAATCACCAGACCTTCAGCGGTCAGATCGACCGTGTCCCCGCCGGCCGCGATCACTCTTCGGGTCTGAAAGCTGCCTTCGATTTTGACCGCCACCACATCAGATGCGGCATACTGCTTATCCAGGCGGAAGTAACACACCAGATCTCCGCTTTTCACCGCCGGAGCCATACCCAGATCAGCGTTCCGGGCCGCCCCGAACAACAGCGTGCCGCAGAGCACCAGCAACCCTCCAATCGCCAAGGCCTTCCGCAGCAGATACAACATCTCCCCCAGCAGCGTGGTCTGCTGCTCTTTTGGTTCCTGCTGCCCCCTGGGCTGATTCTTAATTGTCATGTTCTGCCGCTTTCTTTGATGTTTCACCTGTACTTCCTTCTTCTGCGATAACTCCAAAGTATTATCAATGCCACTGCCAGAACGGTCAGGACTCCCACTGCCCCCAACCGGTAATTGGCTCCGTTCACTCCGCTCGCAGGAACCGTACTGCGGTCATTGATAATGGATGCGCTCGCCATCGTAGTTCCCAATGTCTCAGAGATACGATCACCCGAAATGGGCACTGTACCGGTGCCGCTATAGGTGACTGCATAAAGGCCGCCCGTGACCGCTGCGTCGGTTTCCTCCACCGTATAGGTATACCCTTGCGGGAGCCCCTGAATGGTGATCATCTGTCCATGCTTTAGATGGAGGATTCCCTGTCCGGACGTATTCAAGGTAATGCTGCCATTTGCCGGCGGGGTCACGCCGCTGATGGCGGAACCGAGATAGACATACGTACCGTTTCCCGGTGTGCCGCTGTCCTCCAGCGTGATGGTGATCTCAAATGTCCTGTCGGGATCGCCATACGCGCCGGTCACTGTTTTGGAAACGGTGAGATCTACCTGCTTCGCATACACAAACCACACGGTCCGGTCGGCAGTCACGCCGGTGATAGCCGGGGCAGTATCACCGGAAGTCCCCGGTACGGCCGTGGCAAAGGTATCCGTGGCGCTGCCGATCCGGTACCCGACACACACATAGTCCGTGATCACAGCCGCCGTCCCATTATATGTATTCCCCGGTATGACGCTTTGCGTTGTGTCCGGAATGGGCACACCGGAGCTATCCAGGATTGGGGTACCGCCCGCGTCTACATACTTCTCCGTGATGGTAAAGGCTGTCCGGAAAGTGCCCGTGGCCGTGGAGCTCCCCTCACTGTTAATAACTGTAAATCTGTAATGATAGACTGTGCCGGGCGTAAGCCCAGTGAGATTAACTGACGGCGTTGTGGTTCCTCCGCTCAGCGTGCCGCCTGTGGGTATTGACCAGTTCAATCCGCCATCTGTGGAGATTTCAAACTCTCCGCTCACAAACATCCCACCGTTGAGATCGTATATGCCGTGCAGCGTCGCGGCGGTCGTGCTTGTGACCGCGTGTGTCACATCCACGGAGGGTGCCAAGCTAGGTGTAGTGATGGTCATGTTATTGCCCCGAATCGTTATCCCGTTTGTCACAATGACAAATCGGTAATGGTAGGTCGTACCCGGGGATAAGCCGGTTATATTAGCAGATGCCGATTCCACACTCGGTGCTACTGTGCTGACGGGAGTTATAGCCTGTGAGCTGCCATAGCCCGTGGATGTTCCGTATTCAAAGTATGCGCTTGTAACGGCGTATGTATTGTTCAGGTAATATGTTCCGTTCAAGGCAGCTGTACTGCTTGCCGGTGAATTCACTGTGGATGGGGCTGTTACTACTGCCGCAGTGGTGGTACTGGTTGCCGTGTCCGTTGTTACACCCGGATAGGTCAGCCAAGGGTATGCTGCTGCGGTATGACCGGTGCCGCTGTAGGTATATGTCCTTAATGAACCGGCAGTTATGATAGAAAAGTCCTGCCCCGCCAAACTTGCAATGGTCAACATGCCCACGGGGTCATTGCCATTAGCAGAACCGTTTGTTGGGCTGTCTACATAAGCAGCGCCATTCGTGGGACTAACCGATCCGCCGGTGATTTCAATCGTTCCCGAAGCACCATAAGCGCCATATCCGATATCCATACCATTGGCAGCACCGCATGTCGCTGTAATTGTGCCGCCGCTGATGCTGATTGTGCCGCCGGTGCCGCCATTGAAAGTATATGCACTACTGCCGCCTCCGATTCCCGCTGCGCCACTGCCTGAATCGCCGGTTCCTCCCGTGGCTGTTATCGTGCCGCCGCTGATGCTGATCACACCACCGGAGCCTGCAAGGCCTAATGGGTTACTAATCACATGCCCACCCGCGCCGCCGCCATTATAGATACCTCCGCTGCCTCCTACGGTTGTTATCGTGCCTCCGCTGATGGTAATAATGCCACCACTTCCGCCTGCTTGGGCACCGCCGCTGCCGCTGCAGCCACTGCCACCCCCACCGATTCCCGCTGCGCCGCCAAAGGCATTGGCGTTCCTGGCAGTGCCGCCTCCTTCTGCTATTATCGTGCCGCCGGTGATGGTGATATTACCGCCATTACCAACGCCGACCCTGCTGCTGCCTCCTCCGATACCGGCTCCGCTGCCGCCGCCAGATGTGGAACCACCGGTGGTGCCGGTACCTCCTATGGCTGTAATTGTACCGTCAGTAATGGTGATATTGCCGCCATTGCCACCAATGTAACCAGAAGCACTTGCAGCACCTCCGCCGCCGATTCCTGCGCCGTTAGCAAAAATACTGTTGCCACCGCCTCTGGCTGTCACCGTTCCGCCATTAATGATAATCTCGCCGCTGCCATCACTCATATAGCCGCCGCCGATTCCTGCGGCAGAATAGGTACCGCCGCCTGTAGCTGTTACTGCTCCGCCGTTGATTGTGATTTTTCCGGCGGAAGCACCCAAAGAGCCGCCGATTCCTGCGCCGGAATAGGTGCCACCGCCGATGGCTGTTACCGTTCCTCCGTTGATTGTGATTGTCCCGGCAGCATTACTGGTGATAGGATAGGTGGTTGAAGCTAAATAGCTGCCGCCGATCCCTGCGCCGCTGCCTGCAGTAACAGTCAACGTATCACTTGCCGTACCATTTATGGTAAGAGCTGCATCTGAAGGGACGTGAATTCCCGCACCATAATTTCCGACAGCGGTTGGCACACTGGAGGCCGACAGGATATTTGTACCCACAATTGTAAGATTTACTGCCGCTGTGCCCTGCAACAGAATCGGGGAAGCCGCAGCCGATCTTATATCTACCCCGCTCAGTGTAATATTCGCTGTCACGCCGGTTTGCACCACAATCCTTGTTGTGGTCGTAGTGCCGGTTATGGTATAAGTATGGTTATTGGCAGCGGTCGTAAAGGTCAACACGCCGCTTGCGTAGGTTACGCCCGTCACCGCCGCGGGACTGGCAAGGTTGATGGTGTAGGCTGCCATCGGCGCAATTTTCGGCGGAGTACGCATACCTGCATCGATATTTTCAACAACCGTATTTGCACCGATATCAATCGGGGTGGAAATGACCTTTGAATAATCCGGTGTAAAATAAAATTTGTTATCCTTCTGTACGCCCACAAGCGGCAGCAGGTATTCCGTGCCGTTTTCCTCGGACTTGATGCCCGCGGCATAGCTGCCCGGTTCCATATTCTCAAACAGATACTTACCGTCCACATCCGTTGTGGCTGTTTGCACGGCGTTGTCCGTTTCGCCCTCCAAATAAAGACATACAGGATAATCCGCAAGGGGCTGTTCGTCGCTGTCGTATGTACCATCCCCGTTAGCATCGATCCACAAGACACTGGAAATGCTATTTGTATAGGTGTCCGATTTGGTACCCGTAGTGGGTTCAGTCTCAATACTCTCAATTGGTTCTGACTCATCACTCTCGGTATCCGTTCCTCCCGGCTCTGACAATCTCTCTGTTCCCCGTGCTGTCTCGTCTCCCGAAGCAAAGGTCGGTTCAATCGGAACAATGCCGCAGATAAGAATAACAGCCAGAAGCAGACACAAAAGAGGCCTGATTTTCCTAAATTCCTTTTTTTCTTTCATCTTCTTTCTCTACCTCCATCTATCTCATTTCTATTTTTAACCTTCCTGATACAAACTCTTCCCTCATTTTTTGATACAGCTATTCCGTGGTCTTTCCGGGATAAAACATGTTATAATGAGGTATATTATGATATAAGGTATGTTTCACCCTGCTTTCGTCAAATTTAAGTAATGACGACTCGGTTCTCTATTTCACTGGTATCGCAAGGTATTTGTCCTTTCTGACTAGAAATTTGACGGCTTATTTTTACCGGTTTTTGAAAATTTTAAAAAAATATCAGGTAAAAACCGGAATAACAGAGCATAAAAATCCGGAAACAAAAAAGCATCGGGTTTCCCAAAGGAAACCTTCTGTTTTTTCTATTTCCGGGTATGAAAAAAGCGTGAAATCGCTTTTTCACGTATCTGAGTACTATTGGGATTCATTACTTCAGCCAAACTTCAACGGGGAGTTGAAAACTCCTGATGAACGTATATTACTTTATGCGGAGCGGGCAAACAACTCATCCAGGGTGTTCATAGCAGAACGCTTATGCTCCATCTGGCTGTGCCCATACCGATCCAGGGTCATTTTGGCTGACGCATGACCCAATATCTCGCTCAGTGTCTTAATGTCAAAGCATAATTCCATACATCTTGTGGCAAAGGTATGCCTAAGGGCGTGGAAGTTGATGTCTGCAAGTCCCGCTTTCTTTAACAGAGCTTTAAACCGGTACTGCAGAATGCGTGGCTCCAGCGGATGCCCCTGGCAGCTAAACACGTATTCCCCGGCAGCAGTTTTTTTGTGCTCCCCAAACAACTTCAGGATACAGGAAGGCAGCGGAATGGTACGTCTGGACCGGTCGCTTTTTGTACTTCCCGTAATCAATATGGTTTTAGTCTCGGCCGCCGGGTCATGGCACTGGATTCGCCGGATGGTCCTGGAGACATGAAGCATCCCGTTCTTTAAATCCACATCCTCCCAGGTCAGTCCACAGATCTCCCCGACACGCAAACCCGTGTAACTGGCAAGGAGTATGGCAAACCCGTTTCTGTCCTCTTTTGCCACCTGTTCCACTGCCTTTTGTTCTTGCAGCGTGAGCAGCCGTGCCTCCTTCTTTTCCATTTTCGGCAGGCGGACGCTCTCACAGGGATTCATAGATATATAATCGTATTCCTTTGCCCTTTTCATAGCTGTATGCAGGACGCTGTAGATATTGCGCACCGTCCCTGGTGACAACCCCTGCCCCGGCAGACTGCTGATAAAACGCTGGATATCTTCCCTTCCGACTTCACGCAGTTTCCGGTTCCCGAGAAATGGCAGCAGCCATTTCTCCAAGATGGCGGTATAATTACTGAAGGTGGAGGCTTTTACCTGCGGTTTCGCAATACTATAAAGCCAATACCTAAGAAAGTCACAGACCTTTCCCGTCCCGCATTTCTTAACCGCACTACGTGCATATCGGTACCTTGCTTTGGCCTGGTCAAGCTTCTCTTTGCAGTCACTGTATTTTCTGGCATACACATAACCGTAAGCCAGTTTTCCGTCAGGCCTGCGTCCTTTGATATACCTCCCTTCCCACCGGCCGTCCTCTCTTCTATATATGTTTTCCCCACGCTTTGCCATCTAAAAATCCCTTCCTTTCTCCTCATTGTATGTTCGTCAATTGACGGCGCAACTGACGGCTCAAAAAATGATATCTTTCTTTTTGGTTTTTCCGGCATTATCCTATCCCCTGCTGTTTTGATTGTTTTTCTCTGTCACAGAGCGATCAAAAAGACCTGAATCAGAATATTTCGGTTGACAATAAGACATCATTCTGATATCATTATTCCAACATACATTGGTCGACAATTTTTTACAATTATCTTTTTTCGTCATTACTTAAAGATGGCGATCTATTGATTTCAGTATTCGAACTCTTTATTACCCTTTTAAAAGACTAAGACAAATAAAAAAATGTATTACTCAGTATAATAGTTATGCTTTGTAATACATTTTTGTTGTTTGTCTGATCGAAATACTCTTTCGAACCGAACTAGAGGATATAGCAAAAAAAAATCGAAGCAGCCTAAGCTACTCCGAAAAAAAATCTATCTTTTAGAGGCCACCTCAGTTCCTGAGCCAATTTAAGCCTTCGCCATTTCATTGCATACATTTGATTTTAAAATTCCCCAGCACCTGTTTTTTTAACAATTTAACCATACTGCATGGATCTTGGCTCTTCATAATTGCCGAAACTACTGCTATACCAGCAGCCGAACTATTATATAATACATCTATGTTTGTACTGTTTAGTCCTCCTATTGCAACTATTGGCAACTTAACATGTATTGCGATTTCATTCAATGTTGAAACTTCCGTAATAGCTGTAATCACTTTTGTGGTGGTTGGATAAATGGCACCGACACCAAGATAATCGGCCCCTTCCTCCGCTGCTTTTTTTGCTTGGGCAATTGTTTTTGTTGTTGCGCCAATTATTTTATTCTCTCCCAGCAGTTTACGGGCAGTACAAACAGGGATGTCACTTTGTCCAACATGAACCCCTGCTGCGTCAATCGCCATTGCAATATCAACTCTATCATCTATAATCAAAGGAATGTTATATTGATCAGTTATTTGTTTTACTTTTTTTGCAAGGTTTAAATATTCCAGACCGCTTTTTTCTTTTTCACGCAGCTGCACAAGAGTTACGCCGCCTTCACATGCTTGATCTACGATTTCCAAAAAATCTTCATCTGTTTTATTTGTGCTGTCCGTTACAAAGTATAAGGTTAAATCAAATTTTTTCATGCTAATCACCATGCCTTTCAAATCAATCGGATGCAGCTAAGCCGATTATGTTATCTCTAAAACCGGCGCGTTCTCTTGTTGAAATTGTTTCCGCATTGTTTATATACGCCCGTATTCGTGGCACCGAAAAAGATATTTCGATATAGGGATATTTTCGTTGTAAGCAGTAAGCGTGAATACCGGTTGCAAAAGCATCTTTGCGGAAATCACCCAATCCTTACCGCTCTTTACAAAAAAAAGAGCCTTTTCCTGACAGGTAAAAGACTCATAAGTGATACTTTAAAAATCGCTTCCCTACGCCGGTATTAACCGTCAGGTTCAAAGGGTCAGGTTTTACCTTCTCAACTCAAAGAGTTCCCCCGCTAACATCTATTTATTTTTTATATTTCCACTATAGCACTTTTATCCAGAAATTACTACTAGTTATAAATAAAAATACATTAAAAGTTACAAGCTTCCAAATAAACAAGGGGAAAAGCAGCTCCTAGCACTTTCCAATTTTTAATGGAAAAACCGTTTTCACGAATAAAGGAAACATACTCTTCTGGTTTCCATTTAGAGTAGGTTTCAAATCCAATCATTTTTAGAACAAATGTGTTCAATTTCCATGTTGAGTTCTTTAAATGACCATGTGAAAAAGTAGGTGCTATCAATATTCCGCCTGGCTTTAGGACTCTTTTGATATTTCTTAATACCAGTTCCGGGTCCGGCATTATGTGCAAGGCGTTTGATATAATTACAGCATCAAAAGTCTGCGTCGCAAACGGGAGCGCAGAAGCATCCTCAACAGAAAAGCGCACATTATCAGGTACGTTTTTTTTCATTGCAGCCTCTATCATTTTAGGCGAAAAGTCAGTTGCCTCAACTGACTGAACAAAATCAGCAATATTAATCGCAATTAGTCCTGTGCCTGTGGCAATTTCGAGCACTTTCATTTCTTTGGTAAGCACCTCAGACATAAGCCTATACATTTCCAAATAGGCAGAGCTGTTAAATTTATGAATCTCAAAATCATATAACTTAGCGTAACGATTCCAAAAATTCTTGTTGTCTTGTTTTTTTTTCAATAAGTATCCTCCTGTTAAAAATTAACACTTTAATATAAATGCCACCGTTATTTCAATTTTCATAATTCGGCCGATTTTAAGGAATGAGGGGAGTCTGTAAAACTTTCACACCATAAGGTTCCATTTCTATTGTCCCATAACAACACTCTCCGGTCAGCAGATCAACGGCTGGTTCCGCCAGCTCTATCTTTATCTCATATGATTTATAGTTAAGTACAAAGAAATACTGCTTCCCGGCATCTCCCCGTACCGACACTTCCGCTTCCCACGGCAGCGTAAGCCACCCCTTCAGCGGTGATTCAATCGACGTTATCTCAAGCAGCCGGATCGCCGTATTTTCACTGAAGGCTGAACCCAGATAATAAACCGATCCGGTGCCATATTTGTGCCGGACCAGTGCCGGACTTCCGGCATAGTGATTACCTCCGTATACTGCCAGAGCCTCTCCCGCTTCCACCTGCAGCACCTCCTGCAGATGCGGAATTTCAGTTACCGCCTGGTCTCCATTCCATACCAGCCGGTTCGCATCTTCATCTTCCGCTCCCAGAACAGTATACTCCTCCACCCGTAAGCCGGTCAGATCCCGCAGCCTTCCCGGAGCAGTCTCCCGGCACATATGGCCATTCTGGTTCTTGGTACCGCTTCTGGCTCCGAGAATTAATTTCCCTCCCGCTTCTGCATACCCTTTCAGCAGCTCTGCCTGTGCCTCTGTCAGCATCGTGATGTGAGGCGCAATCAGCACCTCATACTGCCGTAATTTATCCAGTTCAGTATCATTACGAAAGTCAACAAAATTGAATGGAATATGCCTTTTCTGCAATGCCAGAAACCATGAATTTTGACTGATCTTGTCCAGCGGATCGATAAAAATATCATTTTCACTGTCCCACTGAACTTCATAACTCTGTAATATGCCAACCGAAGATAAATACGGTTTGCCTGCGATATCAGCCAGCTTGTGCAGCTCGGAAATAGTCTTCTTTACTTCTCTCACCCGGCGGTTCTCCCGGTTGTCCGGATCATAGATACCGGTCCAGTACATTTCTGTGCCAACATCGGAAGTGCGAAAACGGAAATAACTGATCAAATCCGCCCCATGCGCCACCGATTGAAAGGTCCACAGCCGAAGCTGCCCCGGTTTCGGTGCCGGCTGCATCAGCCGGGTATTCCAGCCGCCTCCGCCCGACTGCTGCTCCATAATCCCAAATAGCGGCGAGATATTTCGGACCCGGGCCAGATTATAGGATGTATTGCGGTCATTAAACGCTCCTTCTGCCTTTGCATCCCGGCCGGGACAGAAGGCAAAATTAGGATAACTATCGTAGGTAATAAAATTCAGACGGCCATCGTTGAGTAGCTGCTGATAATCCAGATTATCAAAAATACCATTGGTTGTAATAAAGATATCGGCGCCGATATATTTTTGCAAAATATCAGCCTGGCGCTTCAAATACTGTATCGCAGTATGAGAAATAAATCGTTTCATTTCCAGCATCAAATGCGGATTAGGCGATTGCTGAGACGTAAGCCCCGGCAGATCCACCTCCGCCCAATCCTGATAGCTCTGATTCCAGAAATCTGCCCCCATCGCCCGATTAAAATCAGCCAATGTCTGATATTTATCTTTGACCCAGCCGCGAAACGCCTCATGGTCGGACTGAGCATAATACTGATTGATTTCACAATTAATTTCATTATCTAGCTGCCAGCCAATGATCTCGGAAGCGTCGGCATAATGTTCTGCCATCGCCGTCACCAGTTGGTCACATTTCTCTAAATACAGCGTGCTGGTCATGTTATGATGCTGTCTCATACCATGTTGATACAGATTGCCCTCGATGGTTGCGTTTAATACTTCCGGATGCTTTTTTACCAGCCATGCGGGTGGTGAACAAGTAGGCGTACACATAATAATCCCGATCCCCTGCCGTCTGGCTTCCGCTAAAAATGAATCAAAAAAGGAAAATTCATAATGCCCCTCCCGCGGTTCAAAAAAGTTCCATGCAAATTCTCCCACTCTGGCAATCTCAATGCCCAGTTCACGCATCTTACTCAGATCGTTTTGCCAATACTCTGCTCCCCAGTGCTCCGGATAATAGCAAACACCAGCTGTTATACGAGCAACATTCAGGTGATTCTGTTTCCAGTCTTTCATATCGCCTCCTATTCCAAAACATCCCGCATCTTCCAGACAAATGGCCAATGCTGCCAGCCGCTGATCTGCATCAGTGATAAAAACACCCGCCGTCTGGCCCGATCAATTGTTACATAGGGACCGGACCAGCCATCCCAGCCGAACTCTCCCCGACTTTCTGCCGAAAGGCTCTCACCCCGACCCAGATTTACCCGCATCAGATTACCATAACCATACCCCTTCATCTGGGGAAAATTGACGGTCGGCAGCAATGCTTCCGGCAGCATATTTACGGTAAAAGCCTCCACCGATGCTTCGGTTAATATCCTGCTGCCGTTCCAAATTCCTCCGGCAGCCAACATATTCGCAAAATTAGCATAATCACTTAAGGTTGACACCAGTCCGGCACCGCCCGATTCAAAGGCTGGCGGTTCCAGACACCGGGTCAGACCAAGATGGCGTTCCTGATCGATTTCAAGTGTTCCGGCTTCAGTCCGTTTATAGAGCTGCGCCAGCCTTCCCTGTTTCTCCGGCGTCACATAAAAACCGGTATCTGCCATATTGAGTGGTTCAAATATCTCCTGCCGGAAGAACTCACCCAGCGTCCGACCTGCTATTACCTCGATAATTCCACCCAGAACATCGGCTGACAAGCCATAACGCCAACGTTCTCCCGGCTGATCGGCAAGGGGTGCTGCCGCAATTTTAGTTAAGACCTGACCGGTGGTATATCCCTGCCCTTTACGGATTGCCTCGCTGATTTCGCTGAATACCCCGCTCATTACCCGGCCTGCACTGTCGCTGTCCGGATAGGTTAAACCAGAAGTCATTCGCAGAAGATCTAAGACCGTGATATCCCTAGCTGCCGGTATCAGATCAAACCCATCCATTACAGCCATATCAGAGAACTGCGGCAGATAATCTTTTACCGCCCGGCTAAAATCCAGCAGTCCGCGCTCTTTAAGAATCCAGACGGCAACTGCAGTAACCGGTTTAGTCAGAGAATACAATCGACAGACAGTATCTCTGCTCATGAATATTCCTCGCTCTCGATCAGCCATACCATAGGCACTATAGAAGCTCTCATGACCATTTTCAAACACTGCTGCCTGAATACCGCAGGCATAACCCGCCTCTACTTCCGCCCTTAAATATTCCATCAATTTCTGCTTATTATCTCTTATCATACCGCCGCCGCCTTTGTCAAGCATTCACTTATTTTTAGAGATCAACCGCTTCCTGATCATAAGCTGCAATTCTAAACTGATAAGATCCCGCCGGTGTTTTTACCACCGTTGTCTGTACCTGATCGGAATTATTTATCACTACCAGCTTACCAATTTCGGGATAATAGGCAGCTTCGGTATATAGATTATCGGTTAGATACAGGCCTTCATATTCCTCACCCGCAGCATACAGAAATAGGTTCAGGAGCATCCTGGCATTCTCCGGAGTATAAGTAAATCCACCGATATATACGCCACACCCCTGACCAAAAGAATGAATGGTCAAATCGGGATTCCCTCCATGCGCTATTAACACCTGCGCTTTTCCATCGGTCAAAAAGCGCTTCTCGCGTTCCGGTACAGTGCACCCCTCCGGCAGCAATCCCGGTATCACCTGCTGATCAAACTGCCATCTGCCGTGGCAGACCTTTGCTCCCGTATCCTGATCCATCCCCAGAACCGGCGCCATCCGGTAAAAACTATCATACCCGGTTACTGCGGAAGGCTCCCCGATCCCGAAAAAGACCCCGCCCTGATGAACCCACTGGTATAAGCTTGAAACCACTTCTTCATCCTTCCAGGCATCACCGCCGCTCCAGGCGGTTCCGGCCTGTCCGGCATTAATCACAATATCATAGGCTTTTAATACCCCTGCTTTCACATCCTCGAAGCTGATAAATTCCACATCCACCGGTAATCCGGAAAGTGCTTCAATAACGTGAATCAAATCGTGCATATAAGTTTCATGAAAATGTCCCGATAAGGTCCATGAACGCAATTTCCCCCAATAGTGCAGAACCGCCACCCGCGGTCTGATCACATAAGGATGTCCGGACCGATGGTATTCCTGCATCAGCCGGAATTCATCAGATATTTTTTCAATGTAATTCTGGAAATCAGGAAAGGCTTCCACCAAATGAAGATATCCGCCCAGCCCGATTCGTTCGATCGGCTCACGAAGCAGGCCGCGACGTACCTGAAGCCAATATTTCTTGGCATCCAGGGTCGGCTCTCCCCCGTCCATAAAGGTCGGTGCTCCGCCCAGCCCCACCGGAAATAGATACGGATGCAGGCGCAATTCATGAGTCACATCCGGCACACCGGCACATAACCGCGCTTCATAGGCGGAAAATACGCACTTAATCAAGCCGTCAAAACCAAATTCCTTAAACCGGCTCCCATATGGTTCCAGACCAACCCAGCTGTCGTCATAAAAAGCATACGCCTTTTTGCCATACTGATGAGTAATCTCGATCAGCTTTTTGCCGAATTCCAGTACAAATCGATTCATAAAGTCCATCCAGTCCAGTTTGGCTTTCGACGGCGGCATATGAGTCACCTGATATTTACCCTGATTGACAAAATCTTCAGCGGTCAGATGATAGCCGTATTCCGCGGCGAAATCATCCAGCGCTTTCTCACTAACGGTAAAATCATATGAGGCCCAGTCGGTAAAAAGATGGCGGTTACGCGCATCTGATCCCCAGATCCAGACAAAATTATAAAACAGCGAAGTAAAACGAACCACCGTCGTATCGGGGTGGCTCTCACACCAGTCGGTCATCCAGCTCAGCAGATAAGTCTGTGTTTCCGGATACCGGGGATCTAACTGCATCAGGTGTTCCTGCTCCCAGTTATTGGTGGTATGATTATACATCGATATCTCTTCCCAGATCCGATATGCCAGAAAGCTGACCGTATAAGTGTGAAATGGTGCGATCTCTTCTAACCTTACCGTTTTCTTAGTCGAATCGTAACTCCATTTATCCCGCTTGACTTCCTGGTTGATGGTACGGTCATAAACCTGCCAGTATTTGATTGCTTCCGGCGCAGCATTTACCCGAAACTGCTCACCGAAATAATCGGCCATCACTGCAATCTCCAGTGTCTCCTCAGCAGCCATCACCGGACGGGTCATCAGAAAGGTCTGCTGAAGCTGACCCGGATGGGCCTTTGCCCATTCATTATGATCACGGATAATACAGATGGTTGAATAAATGCCATATCCAAAACCCAGTATCTGATCCGACAAAGCCGTGCCATCACTGTCACGGATCACATCGGCCCCCCATTTTTCTGCCATCTTTAGGGTTAACTGCTCATAACCTGCCTCACCCGGGAGGGTAAATCCACCTTTTAACCTGCTCATCTTTCTTCTCCTACTCTATACCGCAAATCGCGTTAATCTGCTCTAATTCACCGGGTGTAAAATCGGTATGCTGAACCACCGAGGTATTCTCGGCGATCTGCTCCGGCCGTGAGGCGCCAATCAGCACAGAACACACTTCATCATCCTTAAGGACCCAGGATAAAGCCATCTGGGCCAGCGATTGGCCGCGGGCCTGAGCCAGTTGGTTAAGCAGTTTGACCTGCTCTAAGTACTTTGAGGTTATGGCGCTCTCCTGCAGAAATCTATGATCCCGGGTAATCCGGCTATCCGCCGGTATCCCATGCAAATATTTATCAGTCAGCAGCCCCTGCGCCAGCGGACTGAAAGCAATAATGCCCATCCCCTGCTCTTTGCAGCAAGTCTTAACGCCATCTTCTTCAATCTCCCGGTCCAGAATCGAATACCGCCGCTGATTGACAATGAACGGGCACCCCAATTCCTTCATAATCCAGACTGCCTGCTCGGTATTCTCCTGATCATAATTAGACACCCCGGCGTACAACGCCTTACCGCTGCGGACGATCATCGCCAGCGCATCCATCGTTTCGGCCAAAGGGGTCTCCGGATCCATTCGGTGATGATAGAATATATCCACATAATCCAGCTTTAGACGTTTCAGGCTCTGATCAGCACTGGCGGTCAGATATTTTTTACTGCCGCCGTCACCATAAGGCCCAGGCCACATATCATAACCGGCTTTGGTGGCAATCACCAATTCATCGCGGTAGGGTTGGAAGTCCTCTTGTAAGATCTTCCCCGCATTTTCCTCTGCACTGCCATATTCCGGCCCATAGTTATTGGCCAGATCAAACTGCGTGATGCCGACATCAAAAGCCGTTCGGCACATCGACCGCATGTTATCAAAATTATCCCGGCTGCCAAAATTATGCCAGAGGCCCAGCGAAACTGCCGGAAACTTCAGTCCGCTGCTGCCCACCCGGTTATATACCATATTCTCATACCGCCGCTCATTTGCCGCATATACTTCTGCCATCTCTCACCCTCCCGCCTTTCCTATTCCGGATAAACGACAATTCCCTTTTTACTGATTTTCCGCTTTTCCAGTTTTTCAAAAGCCATTAGTATATCTTCAAAACTAAAATAATCAGAAATATAATCCTTCAAATCAATTATCCCCGTTTTAATCCACGCCAATACCTGATTGGTTGCTTCTCCCTCTTCCGCTTTGCTGGGAAACTGCTGGAACTGCAGCTGCCAGTTATAAGGTGCCTGCGACCAATCCAGCTCCATACTGCATTTGGGAGCAATGCCGTAACAGCACATCTTCCCGCCGTCACATAGATATTTCATCGATTGATTAATCAGCGGCAGCATACCAACCGCATCCAGTACATATTGGATGCCATCCGGACAGATCTTATCTATCACTTCCCCAGGATCACAAGTCTTGCTGTTATATGCATAATCAGCCCCTCGTTCTAAAGCTTCATTGATCTTCTCATCCTTAACATCAAAAGCAATAATCGGGTGAACACCCAGTATACTCATGAAGCGGATAAAGGTTAATCCCACCGGGCCACAGCCAAATACTGCCACACTCTGGTTCTCTTTAATCCCGAAACGCTTGATCGAGCTAAGCACTTCCCGCAGGGTTATAATCATCGCAGCATCGACCGGATCGATATCGGTGGGCAGGACGGTCTGGGCGAATGCACACTCCGGTGCGGTTCCATCCCCGAACGCAGCTGCATCATTGACCACTGCATATTCACTATATGCGCCCCAGGCTGAATCCAGCGCTCCATACTTCTTTGGATCCGGATCCACAAACGGCAGCAATACTATATCGCCAACCGCATAACTGGTTACCTTCGATCCGATCCCGACTACCCGGCCAACCCCTTCATGTCCCAGCATCAAGGGATATCGCTCGGCTTCAAATCCTTTAAATTCCCGGTGTATCAGCTTCGCATCGGTACCATTGCAGATACCGCAGCTAACTGTTTTCACCAGCGCTTGTTTTTCATGAAAAGAGGGTTGGGGAACGTCCTTCACGTCCAGTGACCCATCCTGATTTACTATTAACGTTTTCATTGCTGCCTCCTTTATTAATATGACCGGCCAAATAATGGTTCTAAAGCTTCATAAACAGCATCAAACTGCCGGCGCAGAGGTCGGTAAACAGTTTGATTCTCATCATTACCCGAAACCCGTTCCCGAACTCGAACAAACCGGTTTATCGCTGAGAAATCGCTGAACAGTCCGCTGCCTACACCGGCAATGACCGCTGCTCCCATAGAGTTCGACTCTTCCAGATATTCCGGAATCAGCACATCGGCTTCAAACACATCGGCAATACATTGCTGCCATTGACTGCTTCTGGCCGCACCGCCGATCAGTAGTAGTTCTTCCACTGGCGTCTGCTGCTTGAGAATATCAAAACAGATTCCCAGATTGTATATAATTCCTTCCATCACACTGCGCAGCATTTGTTCACGAGTTGTTGTCGCAGTAATCCCATAAAAGCATCCCTTAGCATCCGGATTCCAGTGCGGAGCCCGTTCTCCCAGCAGATAGGGCAGAAATAACACCGCTCCCGCTCCTGCTTCGCAGGATGCAATCTTTTCATTCATAATCTGATAAGGTGAACAGCCCCGCTGCTTAGCCTCTATCGCCTCCTGCCGGCAGATGGTCTGCTTTAACCATTGATAAGAACCACCAGCATACTGCATCGTTCCATTCGGAGAATACAACCCCGGAACAGCATGGGCCCAGCAAACGATTCGGCGCTTCTCATCGAGAACCGGTTTTTCTGCCGTCGCCGCCACCCAAGCGGAGGTTCCCAGACAGCAGTATGCACTGCCCGGTTCAACCGAGCCGGCTCCTACGTTGGCAGCCACACCGTCACCGGCGCCGATGATCACCTTAGTTTCCACCGATAGACCGGTTTCAGCTGCTGCCGCCGCCGTGACCGTGCCGGCAAAATGGGTTGACTCGACAATCTGCGGAAGCTTATCCGGGTCTATTCCCGAAGCTGCCACTATTTCCTCCGACCACTGCCGGGACACCAAGTCAAAACAGGTCATACTGTTGGCATCAGAGCAATCGGTTAAAAATGCTCCGGTCAGCCGAAAGACTATATAGTCTTTGGCATTCAGGAACTTATATGTATTTTGATAGGTTTCCGGTTGGTTGTCACGAATCCACATCGCTTTCTGAATCCCATAGGACGCCGCATTTTTATGGCCGTTGATCTGATAGAAGCGACCGGCATCGATTTTATCACCTAACTGGGACGCTTGCTTCTGGGCCCGCTGGTCGGCCCAGATAATGGAACGACGTAAGGGGTTACCCTGACGATCGATCGGCAGACACCCCATCATCTGGCCGCTGAAACTGACTGCTTTCACATCAATGGGGGCAATTTTGTGCTCCTGCAATAACCTTTTGGTAGTCTGACAAACTGCTGCCCACCAGTTTCCGGCATCTTGCTCGGCCCACAGGGGCTGATCATAATACACTTCATAAGCATGAGTCCGGCTGCCGATCAGCCGGCCATCGGTACCAAATAACGTGGCTTTGTTCCCCGAGGTACCTAAATCATGAGCTAAAATATAATCTGCCATCGCACCTTCTCCTCTTTATGGTTCCAGATCCAGCTCAGCCATCGTCGCCGGCATTTCATGAGCGGTATTAACCTTAGTTTCATCGGTAACCAGATCGAAACAGCTGGCGATGATCCTGCCCTGCCAGATAATCGGTTCACCCGGCTGATCCAGTTCTCCGCCCAGCCCATCACAGTCAGGTGACTGAGCGATCCTTCTGACCTGTCGATTTTTATCCACCATCACAATCGCGTTGCGGTTAAAATCAGCAATATAGATATTGCCGGTATTTTCATCCAGAATCATACCGTCGGTAGAACCAAGTTCTTCCGGGTTCTTGGCATAGAGCTCCTGATCGAGCAAATCCCCGCTGTCATCCAGACGGATTTTCCAGACCTCGCCGTCACCGTAGTTTCCGATGTACATATTGCCCTGGGAATCGATTTCAATCCCGTCGGCGCCATATTGGCATTCCGGATTATGGGTCACAAAGGTAGCGAAAATATGTTCATCGGCCAGAGAATTGGTGATCGTCAAATCCTTTGCATCCAGTGGAAAACGATAAACACAGCTGACTAACTTGCCGGATTGATGTTCTACTTTGGTCAGATAGCTTTGGGTTACATATATGTAATTCCGGTATACCCGCACGCCATTGGGATGCTCCATCCCATCTGCAACGGTGTACCAGTCTTTGACTGCGCCGTTTTCGTTAAAGCTGACTTTCAGAACCCGGCCTTTCC